>Ga0256829_1000295_pt1 | contig 56331 bp, 53 predicted proteins | sample 131447metaG_FD_185979 | JGI IMG/M metagenome (GOLD analysis project Ga0256829, IMG submission 185979) | Hydrothermal vent microbial communities from Lau Basin, Pacific Ocean - 131-447 | ecosystem: Environmental > Aquatic > Marine > Hydrothermal vents | place: Pacific Ocean: Lau Basin | collected...
GGTCGGCACCGCTTGAGTAAGCCACCTTTCCACGGTGCATGACGTAGCGGAGCGCATTAGGCAGAGAAACGGCGGTTGGCCTCGTCTCGAAGAGTATCTTTGCAGCTTTCTTCATCTCCTCCCAGAACTCTTCAGCGCTTTTCGCGGTGCTCTTCTCGGCCTGGAGCTGGAGGGCGTAAGCCACATAACGGGCTATCTTTCCGGCACCGCGTATCCTCATGTCCTTAATCTCCTGTGCTATTCCGAGCACTTCCCTTACCACTGGCATGTCCACCACCTCTCTTGGGTAAACTGGGATTACGAGGAGAGGGTTTATAGGGCTTTTTGTGTTCACTGATGGATGTTTTGGTTCTTTTCTGTTAAGAAAGGGACGTTGAAAGTGGCTTTTACAATTGTAAACCTATCTAACGACCATTGTGGAAAGGTTTATAACCGATTGCCGCTAACACTTCATGTATAGAGTTGGTTACGTGTCCAAAGGTGTTCATTCATGGGGGGAACCACGATGGAGGAAAGGCTCATGCGCAAGCTTGGCTCAGGCTCACTGGAGTTTGAGAGGTACTTTTCCAAAAAGGCCCTTGGAATGAAAGCCTCGGAAATTAGGGAACTGCTTAAGCTCGTTGAAAGCTCGAACGTCATATCACTTGCCGGCGGCCTTCCCGCGTCGGAGACCTTCCCGGTAGAGCAGATCAAGGAGATAACAAAGGAAGTCCTCGAGGAACACGCCGACAAGGCCCTTCAGTACGGAACAACGAAGGGCTTTACGCCGCTCCGCCTCGCCCTTGCTAGGTGGATGGAGAAGCGCTATGGCATTCCCACCAGCAAGGTCGAGATAATGATGGTTGCCGGAAGCCAGCAGGCTCTTGACCTCGCCGGCAGGGTCTTCATCAACAGGGGGGACATCGTCGTCGTTGAGGGGCCGACTTACCTTGCTGCCCTTCAGGCTTTCAAGTACTACGACCCCGAGTTCCTCAGCATCCCAATGGACCACAAAGGAATGCGCATCGACCTCCTAGAGGAGAAACTGAAGAAACTCAAGGCTCAGGGGAAGAAGGTGAAGTTCGTTTACACTGTCTCGACCTTCCAGAATCCGATGGGAGTAACCATGAGCGTTGACAGGAGAAAACGCCTCGTTGAACTCGCCGACGAGTACGACTTCCTTATCATCGAGGACAGCCCCTACACGGAGCTCCGCTATTCCGGTGAACCGGTTCCGCCCGTTAAACACTTTGATGACACTGGTAGGGTCATCTACCTCGGAACCTTCTCGAAGATACTCGCCCCCGGCTTCCGCCTCGGCTGGATAGCGGCCCAGCCCCAGTTCATAAGGAAGATGGAGATAGCAAAGCAGAGCATAGACCTCTGCGCCAACACCCTTGCCCAGCTTATAGCCTGGAAATACGTTGAGGACGGCTACTTAGACGAGCACATACCGGAGATAGTCGAGTTTTACAAGCCGAGACGTGATGCCATGTTAAAGGCCCTTGAGGATTTTATGCCTGAGGGTGTGGGGTGGACCAAACCGGACGGCGGAATGTTCATCTGGGTCACCCTTCCTGAGGGCATAGATACTAAGATGATGCTCGAGAAAGCCGTTGCCAAGGGCGTTGCCTACGTTCCTGGAGAGGCGTTCTTCGCCCACCGCGACGTCAAGAACACCATGAGGCTTAACTTCACTTACGTCCCAGAGGAGAAGATACGTGAGGGTGTTAAGAGGCTCGCTGAAGTCATTGAGGCTGAAATGAAGTCTCTCGGGGACTGAGTTTTTGCTCTCCAAAATCTTTTTACGTTTCTTCTCCAAGCACTTTTGGTGGTGTGTTGATGAGACCCCTAATCGGTATAATCGGTCAGGTTGATTATCTTAATAATAGGATATTCCTCGACAGGACCCATGTAGAGCGCGTTGCGTCTGCTGGAGGCATACCGGCAGTTTTTACAGTTGATGACTCCCCCGAGGACGTCATTGAGCACGTTGACGGGCTTCTCCTTATAGAAGGTCCCGACATTCACCCTTCCTTTTACGGAGAGGATCCTTCAAGCGCCATCAAGTCTGTGGATGTAAGACGTGACGAGTTCGAGATGGCCCTTGCGAGGGGTGCCGTTGAGAGGGGCATCCCACTTCTCGGCGTGGCGAGGGGGATGCATGTGATAAACGTCGCCCTCGGTGGAACCCTCTACCAGGACATCAATGAGATCCCCAAGGCGATAAAGCACGACTGGGAGCTTGAGCTCATTGGGCCGGCCCAGAGGGTTCACGGGGTAAGGATTAAGATGGATTCAAAGCTCTACGAGGTTCTCAAGGAGGGCCTCGATATAAACGGCACGAACGAAGTTCACATCCGCGTTAACAGCTTCCACCACCAGGCGATTAAGAAGGTTGGAGACAGATTGCGACCCAGCGCGTACTCTGTTGATGGCTTTATAGAAGCCATTGAATGGGCGGAAGGCTTCGTAATCGGTGTTCAGTGGCAGCCAGAGTACCTCCCCGAGATGTGGCGGCTCTATGAGGTCCTTGTGAAGGCCGCGGCAGAGTACCACATGGAAAAGGAGGAGTTTCTGCGCATCGAGGTGGAGGCCCAGGTTCGCGAGGCTCTTGAGAAAAGGGAAAGTTCAGAGCAACTCCCTACGAAGGAACCAGGTGAGAACCGTCACACATTGGAAACGAGCGATAACCCTCACGACACGAGCCGAATGTGATTCCATTCCTTAGTACCTTCTCCTCTGCCTCCCTAAGGATCTTGAACCTGAGCTCCCGCGGGAGGTAGTAGTAGCCGCTTATTCTCTCTCCCTTCTCGTAGAGCGGCCACAGCCTCTCCATTAGCTCGGGAAACTTGGCGGACATCCTCTTCTTTGAATCTGGCTTAAGCTTTAGCGTGGAGACCGTTATGTGGCTCACGAAGCTCAGCGCTTTGAGCGTTTTATCAAAATCCTCCCAGGTGTAAAGCGGGATTATTGGGTCTATGCGAGCATAAACTGGAATTTCTTTTTCCTTCGCCTTCCTCAGCGCCCGGATTCTTGCCCCCGGTGACGGTGCATTTGGTTCGAGAAGCTTTGCCTTCCTTTCATTGACGGTTGTTACCGTTATACCGACGGCGCACTTTAGCTCGCTCAGGACATCTAGGTCCCTCTTGAAGATATCTGACTTCGTGAGGAGCATGCACCTGACGCCGTACCTCCTGAATAGCTCCAGCACTTTCCTCGTTATCCCAAGCTCCCTCTCGATCGTTGGGTACGGATCGGAGGAATAGGAGAGGGCTATGATATAGCGTTTGTCAAACCTTCTCAACTCCCTCTCAAGCTTGGGGAGAAAGCCTTCCTTAGTCCTCACGCGGAAGGCGTTCGGAATGTAGCTCGTTATATAGCAGTAGACGCACGCGTGGTCGCAACCCGTGTAGACGTTCAGAGTGTACTTGAAGGGGCAGGTGCAGAGCTTCGACTTCCAAGGGTCGAAGGGTCGTATGTACATCTTCCCAACCGTCCTCCCTTTGGAAAACCCATTTAAATCGTTTCCCCGATTTCCACCGGTGGTTGCCTTGAGCGAAGAGATCAAGGGAAAGGTCGAGTGGTTTAAGGATTACCAGTTCATCGGACGGGTTGAAAGCGACAGCTGCTCCGTTATCCTCGGTGAGGGAGGCATAAGCCCCATGAAGCTCCTCCTTCTGAGCGTTGCCGGGTGCACCGCCTACGATGTGGTGATGATACTCAAGAAGATGCGCGAGCCGGTCGATGGCCTTGAAGTCAAGATAAGCGGCGAGAGGCGCGAGGAGCACCCGAAAATTTACAGCAGGGTTCACCTCCACTACGTCATCAGGGGCAATGTTAGAGAGGAGAAAGCGAAGAGGGCGATAGAGCTGAGCCAGGACAAGTACTGCTCGGCCAGCGCGCACATAAAGCTCAGCGGGGCCGAGCTTACCTACTCCTACGAGATAATTCCCGGGGAGTAGGTTTTTAACCCCCTTTTCCTTCCCCCTCTGGTGGTCCCGTGATCGAGTACCTCAAGTACTTCGTTCTCCTCTACGGCGGTCTGTTTGCTATAACGAACCCGATTGGAGCTGTCCCCGTGTTCCTCGGCGTTACCCACGACCTCTCTAGGAATGAGCGGTGGGAGATAGCCACCAAAACGGCCCTCTCAGTCATTATAACACTGGTAGTCTTCGCGCTCATTGGCGAGTGGATATTCCGTTTCTTCGGCTTCAGCGTTGATGCGTTCGCGATAGCCGGCGGCATACTGCTCTTCAAGATGGCAATGGATATGCTCTCCGGAAAGCTCTCAACGGTCAAGATAAGTAGGGAGGAAACCGAGGAGTTCAGCGACGAGGTTGTCACGCTCGAGGAGGTCGCGATAATCCCCCTCGCCATTCCGCTTATATCTGGACCCGGGGCTATAACGACGGTTATCCTCTACATGACGAAGAGCACGGGCTTTGCGGATAAGCTCACTGTCTTGGCGAGTATCCTGGCCATCGGGGCAACCGTTTGGCTGGTTCTGCATTCATCCAACAGGATACAGGACGCCCTCGGCCGCGTTGGGATCAAGGTCATGACGAGGATGATGGGTCTCATCCTGACGGCCATGGCGATACAGATGATGATCAATGGTATTCGGGGTGCGTTTGGGCTTTAGATCCATTAAAGTTCTCTTTTTTGAATTTTGTCCTGGCTTCGCTCTCATCCCTTTAATTCCACCGTTGGGGGAGTTCTGGAACTCTTTAATAACCTTTTGTTATTATCAAACGAAACGTCGTGATTTTAGTTTGTTTTATAACAAAATTTTTTCGAGAGGTAGGACAGGCTATGGGAAGCCCCTAGAAATACTATCTCCTCATTTAGAGACGTTTTTTCTAGCGTTTAGATCTGTTAAATCCTGTTTTTATTTTTTGAAACTCCCTTATCCCCCGGGAGGTATTATGGACATTGGTGTTCACTAACGAAAAGACGGCTAGGATGATGTTTATTCCACGGAATAGGCCTGCTAGTGCCGGTTAAAAACGCCCTCAGCGACCTTTTTGAAGACCCCTTCAACGAAAGGCTTATATGATTTGAAGGTTTTTGTTGTTCTATAGGATGAATTAAGGAAAAAGCTGCCCTGTTGCAATAAGACTCTAGGAGAATTGAAAGCTTGGAAGGTCGTCAAGTACAAGTACCTTTATACCGGTTGCAATAAGACTCTAGGAGAATTGAAAGCTTTCTTAGTTCCGAGCCTTTCGTGGGGCGAAATTGGTTGCAATAAGACTCTAGGAGAATTGAAAGACGCCCGCAGGTGGTACACAAAGGCAAACATCGCCAGTTGCAATAAGACTCTAGGAGAATTGAAAGTACATCGAATTCTTCCTTGTCAAGGTACTTTTTCCTGTTGCAATAAGACTCTAGGAGAATTGAAAGTGGAGAACAACATCCCATCCTCCAACAGGCCCACAAAGTTGCAATAAGACTCTAGGAGAATTGAAAGGTGGAAGATGGTAGGAAAGGGGGCGATGTGACGATGGTTGCAATAAGACTCTAGGAGAATTGAAAGCTTCCGGGTCGAGGGGCAGGATGTCCCTATGCGTCTGTTGCAATAAGACTCTAGGAGAATTGAAAGCTCCCCCTTCTCAAGCGCGTTTCGCAGTACATCCGCGTTGCAATAAGACTCTAGGAGAATTGAAAGCACGTGGACTTCTCAGACGCTCACACTCTGGGGGCGAGTTGCAATACGACTCTAGGAGACGTATAATTCCTGATGGAATGGATTCAAGGGGTGTGGAGGATAAAACCTCCCCCCAGAAAAACCCTTAAAGGCTCCTTCCCAATCCTTCTCTGGTGTTCAAAATGCGCGGCGATCTTATACGGGTTCTCAGTTCGGTTGAGGAGAAGGCGAACGAGCTCAAGCTGGACGGTTTTGAGGCGGACCTTGTTCTCATGGGAAAAGAGGCCTACGATTTCCTCAAGGAGCAGGTGCGCGAGGAGTTCGGTGGGGATGAAGACGTTCTCGAGCTTTCCGGTCTCAGGGTGAAACTCCTTGAGGAACTCGGGGGAGACGCAGTGGTTGTGGACAGCAAGGCTCTTGGCTTCGGTTCCGGTGGGGCGAAGAGGTTTAGGGTCGTCCTATAACTCCCCAGACCTTCCCATTTCTGATTTCAATTCTTAACCCCCGGAGAACGAGCAGGCTTAAGGAGATTGCCATTATGTCCGCCAAACTGCCTGGGTTCCTCAGGTCACCTTTATCGCGCAGGAATGAGTCGAACTCTTCAACCGATAGCCTTCCCTCAAGAACCTCTCTGGCTTTCTCCCTGACGAGCCCTGCCTCCTCCTTTCCCGCTTTCCTTGCTATTAGCGTGTCCTCTTTCTCTGCCACAAGCTCGATGAAAGCTCTCACCACCGCGTCCTCAAATGGGACCTCTTTTATCAGCTCGTAGAGCCTGCTAAAGGTCTTGTAGCTCAACTCGTATCCATTCAGCCACTCGCAGAAGATAAGCTCCCTGTCACAGCTCATCTCGGCCAAACGAGTGAGGTTTATCCCGGCCTGGAAAAGCTCTCTGAAGGAGTTGTCGCTGTAAACGTCGTACTTCACCCCACTTGGAATGCCCTTGGGGTTCACAGTCCTTATCGCGCGGTAGAACTCCATCGTGTCCCTCACGGTTGATTCCTCAAGCAGGAGTCGCGCCTTCTCCCTGGCGTCGAGCATGTTCCTGCCCAGAACCATCCCCATGCTGAGCGGGATCGAGAGGGTTATAATTCCAAAGTTCGGGTTTGCGTCCTGGGCCTCGTGCGACGCCTGAGTGGCGCGCTTTATCAGTTCGCCTATTCCTGCCTCGTTGAACCCTAAGACCCCTTTTCTGAGGAGTTCGGCCGTTTTGATAGCCTCGTAGTAGACGCCGAAGACGGCAGTATACGCAAAAAGGAAGTTGTAGAACGTTAGGTCGTTGAAATCGCGATAGCGGTTGACGTTCCCGGGCTTTGGAACCGCCGCCTCTAAGAGCGGGCCTAGGATGAAGGCCCTCAGCAGTTTGAACCTCTTCATTTACACCACCTTGACAGCGTTACCCTTCCCCACTAGAAACACCGCCAGTCCACCGAGAACTCCTGTAAAATTTTACCCCATTTGGGCCTCACCAGCTTCTTCGCCATTTTTCTCACCTGCATAGGGAAAAGAGAACGGGCTTAAAAATCATTACCCGATCCTGACGTTGCCCATGACATCCGAGACCCTCACCAGGACAGGCGTCCCACTGCCGGAGTGCGTGTTTTCAAGTTTGCCCATAATGTCATTTACGGTGAGCTGGATTGAAAGGTTCTCGGGAACGAATATTTCCACGTCTCCCACAACGTCGCTTATATTCACGTCCCTGCGCGCGTGAAGCGGGATATCACCCATGATGTTGTCGATTACGTATTCAGCCGGGGTAACGGCCGATATGTCGCCCACCACGTCCATCAGGATTGTCCTGGTGGTGTTTACATTAACATTGATGTTGCCGACGATCTCACGGACCTGCATCTCGGAGAGCCTTTTTCCAACCTCGATGACTACCTTTCCTCCCTTGTACTCGTTGCGGGCGTTGCGCTCGCTGGACCCGAGGAGGCCCTTCTCCCGCTCTCTCGGACAGTACACCGTCAGGAGGCCCCTGGAGTAGTAGGCTTTTATCGGGAGGTTGCTCTTCAGAACCACCCCACTCACATTCACTCGGACGATCCGGACGTCCCCAACGATTTCCCTGAGGATAATCCCACTGGCATCAAAGGTGCCCAGCTCCTTCAGCGGCCCGGCTTCTATCTTGTGTGTTTGATGATCGTGCACTATCACCACAGCCGCTACAGCACCTGTAATAATAATCGCTATGAGAATAACCGCTAGGACCGTTCCAACTATGACTGGTAGAACCCCACCATGCCTGAGCATGTTTTCATCATTCCAATATAATTGTCTTACCGTATAAAGTTTACGCCCATGGAGAGTTATAACGACGTTGGTGGACTGTCCCGCATGGACACAATAATTAAACAGAAAAGGGTAAGAGGAAGCAGAGACTCACCCTAGGAGCTTCACGAACTCGCGCATCCAGGCGTAGAGGTCGCCGGGGTGCCTCGAGCTGACCCAGTTGCCATCCACGACAACCTCGGCATCAATCCACTCCGCTCCGGCGTTTTTCACGTCGTCGCGGATTGTTATCGTGCTCGTCCCTCGCCTGCCCTTCAGGACGCCGGCTGAGATAAGTATCTGCGGCCCGTGGCATATGCTCGCGACCGGCTTCCCGTCCTCAAACATCTTCCCTGCGATTGAAACCGCCTTCTCACTGAGCCTCACCCTTTCAGGGGCCTTCCCTCCAGGCAGAACCAGCGCGTCGAACTCGTCAGCATCGACCTCATCAAAGGTTAGCTGGACCTCTGCGGAATAGCCGTGCTTGCCCGTTATCTTCTCCCTCTGGAAGCTTGCCACGTAAACTTCGTGGCCTTCCTCCTTGAGTCTGTGGAGGGGATATATGAGCTCCAGATCCTCAAACTCGTCTGCACTCAGAGACAGCACCTTCATGAAAACACCCTCCGTATTAATGTTTAGGAAAAATGGAAAGGGTCGTTTATAACCCTTTCTGGGTAGAAATGGTCAGAGAGGGAGCTCGGTTGTCTCCTTGTGGACCTTGAGAACCACCATTGTGTGTGTCGCAACGACTCCATCAACGTTTCCTATCCTGTCGAGGAACTCGTTAAGCTCGTCGCTCCCGTTCGTCCTTATCTTCACGAGCATGTCGTAGTCGCCGGTGGTCTCGTATATCTCAACTATTTGGGGATATCTAGAAAGTTCGTCTGCTACGCTGGTGTACATCCCGGCCTTGGACTTTATGAGTATAAATGCCATTATGTTGAATCCGAGGGACTCGGGGTCGAGCATTACGGTGAACTTCTGAATGATTCCGCGCTCCTTCAGCTTCTTTATCCTCTCGTAAACCGTCGATTCCGCTAAACCAACCTCCTTTGATATCTCCCTTAGGGGTGTTCTACTGTTCTTCTGGAGTATGGTAAGTATCTTCTTATCTACCTCGTCCAAACCCGTTCGCATGAGCACCACCGCTGGTAAAAAATTTTCGAGGACATATATAAATCTGCCGATTTTGAGGAACCATACTTTTATAAAACGCCGCCCTCCTTAAATCAGGAATGTCCAAGTGCTTCTGGGGGGTCAGCAATGCCAACGAACGTAACAGCGGAGTACCTTGCGGCAGAGGAGGAGTACCACAGGGCCAAGACTATTCCCGAGAAGATACGCGCCCTCGAGAAGATGTATGCCACCGTCCCAAAGCACAAAGGAACCGAAAAGCTCAGACTTCAAATAAAGAGGAAGCTCTCCGAACTCAGGAGGGAGCTTGAGAAGCAGAGGCAGATGAAGAAGGGGGGCGGTGGTCCCTCAATAGCCGTTAGAAAGGAAGGCGCCGCCCAGATAGCCCTCGTCGGACTTCCAAACGTTGGTAAAAGCTCCCTCCTCAGGACACTCACAAATGTGGAGACGGACGTGGCCGACTACGCCTTCACCACAGTTCAGCCCGTTCCAGGCATGATGCACCATAGGGACGTCCAGATTCAGCTGGTGGAGGTCCCGGGCCTCGTTGAGGGTGCTGCCCTTGGAAAGGGCATGGGGCCACAGCTTTTGAGCGTCGTTAGGAATGCGGACGCGGTGGCCATCGTTGTGGACCTCTCTGGGGACCCGGTGAAGCAGATGAAGGCACTCCTGCGCGAGTTTGAGAGGGCCGGAATAAAGGTCAACAAGCGCCGTCCAAGGGTTGAAATTAAGAGAACCGCCATGGGCGGCATAGTGATCAACGGCGTCGAGAACATAAAGGGTGACGTGAGCGAGGTTGTGAAGATACTCCGGGATGAGAGGATTCACTCTGCCGAAGTTACTGTCAAGGAGCCTGTAACACTTGAGGAAATAGCCGATGCCCTGGATGAAAGTCTCGTCTGGAAGAGGGCGATAATCATTGCCAACAAGGGCGACGCCCCCGGCAGTAAAGAGAACTACGAGAGGTTGCTTGAGACATACGGCGACCGCTTCAAGGTACTTCCCGTCTCGGCGAAGCGGAAGATACAGCTGGAGAAGCTGAAGGATGAGCTCTATGAGTTAGCTGGAATAATCCGCGTCTTCACAAAGAGCCCCGGCGAAGATCCAGCTTATCCCCCCGTGCCGCTCAAGAGGGGCTCAACGGTCATGGATCTGGCGGAGAAAATCCACAAGGACTTCGCCAGGAACTTCCGCTACGCCCGTGTCTGGGGAAAGAGCGTCAAGTTTCCGGGTCAGAGGGTTGGGGCCGATCACGTGCTTGAGGACGGGGACATAGTGGAGATTCACGCGAGGTAGTTCTTAACCGGGACTGTTCTTCTCTTCCCCCTTGTGGTATCCTCCAAGCACATCTATGTTCTATATCCTGCACCCCAGAATTTATAAGCGCTGGTGTTCATCCATATCCGAGTGTACTTGAGTGGGGTGAGAATATGCAATCGCTCGACCCGAGTGAAGGGGGTTCTATGAGCATCCTGTTCTAAAGTTTAAACGCGGCAGGAAGATCACGATATACTTCGAAGGCCAGCCAATAGAGGCCTACGAGGGCGAAACCATAGCCATGGCACTTCACGCCGCGGGAATCAGGGTGTTGAGCTACAGTGGCGAGAAACACAGACCCAGGGGGCTTTTCTGTGCCATTGGAAAGTGTTCCTCCTGCCTGGTGAAGGTGAACGGGATTCCAAACGTCCGTTCCTGCATAACCCTCGTCGAGGACGGCATGAGGGTGGAGATGCAGAGGGGCAAGGAGGAGCTTCCAAAAACGGCAAAACCCCCGGCCTGGAAGGATGCACCGCACTATACCGCGGACGTCGTTGTGATAGGCGGCGGACCCGCCGGACTCATGGCGGCGATAAACGCGGCGGACGCCGGCGCGAGGGTCATTTTGATTGACGAACAGCCCATGCTCGGCGGCCAGCTCGTCAAGCAGACCCACAAGTTCTTCGGAAAGAGAGAGCAGTTCGCTGGGGTCAGGGGTGTTGAAATAGCCAAAATCCTTGAGGAAGAGGTTAAAAAGAGGGAGAACATCAAGGTATTCCTTGAGACCTCTGCCGTTGGCATCTTCCAGGAGGGAGATGAAAAGCTCGTAACTGCGGTGAGGAAGAACACCGAGCTTTTGGAGTTTACTGGAAAGAGCCTTGTCGTTGCCACCGGCGCGATGGAGAAGATGATTCCCTTTGAGAACAACGACCTGCCCGGGATCTACGGTGCCGGGGCGATACAGACCCTCATGAACACCTACGGCGTCAAGCCGGGCAATAGGGTTCTAATCGTCGGGGCCGGGAACGTGGGACTCATCCTGGCATACCAGCTCATACAGGCCGGCGTTGAGGTGGAGGCGATAGTCGAAGCGATGCCGAAGGTCGGCGGCTACTTCGTCCACGCTGCCAAAGTGAGGCGCCTCGGGGTGCCCATATTAACGAGGCACACGATTCTGCGCGCGGAAGGAAAGGAGAAGGTCGAGAGAGCTATCGTTGCCCAGCTCGACGATAAATGGAGGCCGATTCCCGGGACTGAAAAGACCTTTGACGTTGATATCATAGCCCTCGCCGTTGGCTTGAGACCAAGCATTGAACTCCTCCACCAGGCCGGCTGCCAGATAAGGTACGTCCGCGAGCTTAGCGGTCACGTCGCGGTGAGGGACGACAGGATGGAGACGACCGTCCAGGGAATCTTCGTTGCAGGGGATTCCGCAGGAATCGAGGAGGCAACGACGGCGATGCTCGAGGGGAAGATAGCGGGTATAGCGGCCGCGCTGAAAGCTGGTGTGGCCTCGCCGGAGTGGCTCAACGAGATAAGGAAAGCTCAGCGCGACCTCGACGAGTTCCGCTCCGGGCCGTTTGGAAAGCACATCCTGGAGGGCATAAAGAAGGCAATAGCAGGCTTTGAGGCCAAGACGTCCTCGGAGGTGAGAGAATGAAGGCCACGGTGGAGCTTCCTTTGGCCGCGATTGAGGTCGGTTCTGGAATTCATACTTTTCCGCCAGCGCTTTCGTCAGAAAGGGCTGCGGGGGTGAGAGAATGAGTAACGAAATACCGCACTTCCTCAGAGAGGGATACCTTACCGTTGACGAACTCTTTGAGATGACCCCCAAGCCGAGTGAGAAGAGGCTGAGGGCGAGGCCGGTGGCAATCCCGGAGTGCCCTCAGGAGATACCGTGCACCCCGTGCAAGGAAGTCTGCCCTGTCAACGCGATAAGTATGCCAACACCCAACGACAGGCCCGTTGTTAATTACGATAAGTGCATCGGCTGCTCCCTTTGCGTTCAGGTATGCCCGGGCCTGGCCTTTTTCATGGTCCAGTACGTTGGAGATAGAGCGAGGATAACGATGCCCTATGAACTCCTGCCCGTTCCGAAGAGGGGCGACGAGGTGATACTCCTCAACCGTGTTGGTGAACCCGTTGGAAGGGGGAAGGTTACCCTCGTTATTCCGCGCGAGAAGAGCATGGGAGATACTGCCGTTGTGACTGTGGAGGTGCCTATGGAACTGGCATGGGATGTCAGGTCGATTAAGGTGCCGGGAGATGGTGGAGATGACTGAGAACACAGGAGACCCAAGGGAAAAGATAATAATATGCCGGTGCAACGACGTCACGCAGAAGGAGATAGAGGACCTGATAGACCAAGGAATCACGGACATCGAGGAGATCAAGAGGCTGACGCGCATCGGAATGGGTCCCTGCCAGGGGAGAACTTGCATACCCCTAGTGATCAGCATAATCGCGAGGAAAACCGGAAAGAAGCCCGATGAAATCCCCGTTCCGGCCACGCGCGTCCCGGTCAGACCCGTCATGATGGGAGTGCTCGCGGGGGAGATGGACGATGAAAAGTGAGGCTAAAACTGTTATCATAGGCGGCGGCATCATAGGCCTCTCCGTAGCATACAACCTCGCCAAGCTCGGCGAAAGTGACGTGGTGGTTCTCGAAAAGGGCTACCTCGGCAATGGCTCGACCTTCCGCTGCGGAACCGGGATAAGGCAACAGTTCGGCGACGAGGTCAACATCAGGATGATGAAGCGCTCCGTGGAACTCTGGAGTGGGTTGAGTGAGGAACTCGGTCATAACGTTGAGTTTAAGCAGGGCGGTTACCTCTTCCTGCTTTACGACGAGGAAGAGCTTGAGTCGTTTAAAAAGAACGTCCGCCTTCAGAACAGGTTCGGCGTTCCATCGAGGATAATAACCCCCGGGGAGGCCAGGGAGATAGTCCCTCCCCTGAACACGGACGGGGTAATAGGGGCCGCTTGGAACCACACGGACGGGAAGGCCAACCCTTTCAAGGTCGTCTTCGCCTACGCAGACGCGGCGAAGAGGCTGGGTGTTGAAATCTACGAGTACACTGAGGCAAAGGGCATCAAAGTTGAAAATGGGAAGATAAAGGCCGTTGTGACGAACAGGGGTGAGATAAAAACAGGGCGGGTGATAAACGCGGCCAACGCTTGGGCACCGAAGATAAACGAAATGGCGGGTGTTCCAGTGGATATCCCCATCCACCCCTACAAGCATCAGGGCGTTAAGACCGAGCCTATAAAGCCAGGCCAGATAGAGCCGATGGTGGTCTCCTTCAAGCATGGCGGTGTTTACCTTACGCAGGAGGCGAACCAAGGAGGTGTCATAGGTGGCTACGGCCTCAAGTACGGTCCAACCTACGATATAACCCCGACCCACGAGTTCCTCCGCGGGGTTAGCTACCGCTTCTCCCAGATCATCCCGGCACTCAAGTACATTAACGTGATCAGGATCTGGGGTGGCTACTATGCCGAAACACCGGACGGAAACGCAACAATTGGTAGGATAAACGAGATAGACGAGTTCTACATCGCGGCGGGCTTCAGCGGCCACGGCTTCATGCTCGCACCGGTCGTGGGGGAGGCAATGGCAGAGCTGGTAGTTAACGGAAAAACGGACAAACCCCTTGATTTTTACGATCCCTACCGCTTTGAGCGTGGCGAACTCCGTGGAAAGGCCATCCAAATGGGGTGATCCCTTTCCGTTTTTATACCCATTTGCGTTTTGGGAGGCAACCAAAGATGATGAGGACGGACGTTCTAATCGTAGGGGGCGGTGCGGCGGGGATAGTGGCCGCATTAACCGCAAAGGGCAGTTATCCGGATAAAGACGTCACCATGGTGCGGAAGGAGGAGAAAACCCTCGTTCCCTGCGGGATACCCTACATATTTGGAACGCTGGGAAGCGTTGAGAAGGACGTTATTTCCGACGACATCCTCAAAAAGAGCGGGATAAATTTGGTGATTGATAAGATAACCTCAGTTGATCTAAAAGAGAAAGCCGCAGAGACCCGCAACGGTGAAAGAATCACCTTTGAAAAGCTCATTCTGGCCACGGGCTCCAAACCCCTAATGCCCCCGATAAATGGAGCGGACAAAGAAAACGTGTTTCAGGTAAAGAAAGATTTTAGGTATCTGTCAACGATGAAGGAGCGAATCAAGGAGAGTCAAGATATCGTGATAATCGGCGGCGGTTTCATAGGTGTGGAGTTTGCCGATGAACTGAGAAAGCTCGGAAAAGACGTTTCGATAGTTGAGATGCTCCCCCACGTTCTCTACAACTCCTTTGACGATGAGTTCTGTGAGATGGCCGAAGCGGAACTCGGAGGGATGGGGGTTGGTGTTTACACAAACACTAGGGTCAAGGAGATAACGGGTAAACGATCCGCTGAGGGTGTTGCGCTGTCCAACGGCAAAAATCTGAACGCTGACCTCGTCATAGTGGCCGCGGGGGTTAGGCCCAACACGGAGCTGGCGGAGAGGATGGGATTAAAAGTCAGCAAGTACGGGATAGAAGTTGACGAGTACATGAGAACCTCCCATCCGGATATCTTTGCCGTTGGGGACTGTGCGGAAAAGAGGGACTTCTTCACAAGGAAACCCAAGCTTACGCTCCTTGCTTCAGTAGCCACCGCCGAGGCCAGGATAGCCGGGGCAAACCTTTACAGGATAAAGGCCTTCAAGCAGTTCCGTGGAACGCTCGGGATATTCGCCACCAAGGTCGGGAATCTGTCCCTGGGGGCTGCGGGGCTGATAGAGAGGAGTGCAAAGGCAGAGGGATTCGAATACGTAGTTGGCAGGAGCAACGTATCTGACAAACATCCCGCATCGCTCCCAGAGGCGAGTGAGGTATCTGCAAAGTTGATCTTCACAAAGCAGGGGGGGTTCTTCATCGGAGGACAGCTTGCGGGGGGAAAGACCATCGGCGAGATGATAAACCTCATCGGCTTTGCCATTGAAAGCGGCTACACTGCCTCCCAGTACATAGGACTTCAGATAGGCACCCACCCCCTATTAACACCCGCACCGACTGCTCCCGCGACGATAAAAGCGGTGGAGGATGCCCTGAGGCAGATATACCACTGATTCCGCTATATTTATATTAATTCTTTCCTTGGCGAGCTACGCGGTAGAACATCTTCGAATGGACTAACTTCAACCTCTTTCTTATCATTTCGACGGAAATTTTATAAAACCAATCTCTCCTTTTTTGGCTGATGCCGAAGCGTGAGCAGGTTGTTATCCAAGGAAAGCGCGAGAGGACTCTTAAACTTAAAAAGCTCCGGGTTAGGCGGAGGAACGTCTTTTTCCTCGCCCTTGGAATGTTCATAGCCAACATGTCCTTCGGTATGGCCTTCCCCTACCTCGGGGTCTACACGCGCTACCTCGGGGCGAGCATGGTTATGGTCGGTCTTTTGAGCGTCGCCTTCAACCTGACCTCAACCATCTTTCAGTATCCCTTTGGCTGGCTCTCCGACTCGAGTGGCAACAGGAAGGGGTTCATAGCCTTTGGCATCGGTTCGATGGGCCTCTTCTACGCCATGATGGCCTTCGCGGCGTCACCGACCCAGGTTCTCATCCTTAGGACCCTTCAGGGTGTTTTCGGCTCGTCACTGACGCCCGCGCACTCCGCTTTGATCTCTGAACTCTCAACCAGGGCAGGCTCGATATTCGGCCTCTTCAACTCGGTTGAGAACGCCGGTTATATGGTCGGCAACTTCATTGGCTCGGCCGTTTCGGGCTACCTTGGCGTTAGGAGCATCTTCCTCCTGTCTGGGGTTTTGCTGTTTCTCTCCGTGTTCATTGTGCTCATGATACGCGAGAAACCCACAGGGAGGCGCTCTCTCCTTGGCATGATACTCGTCCAGGAGGGCAGGGAGGGCTGGCGCGCAACGGTGGGAGGTTCTGCATTTAGGAGGCTCCTCCGCGGAGAGCTTGGCCTTTTCTACCTCACGGTCCTGCTGGTTATGGTCGCGAGCGGGCAGTTCTACTCTGTCTCGCCCGTTTACTTTGAGAGAACCTTCGGCGGCTGGAGTGTTGGCGCTATCTTCGGCGTTGAGAGCCTGGCCGCGGCATTAACGGGTTACTACCTAGGCAGACTCATCGACAGTTACGGCCCCAGGAAGTTCTACCTCCTGGCGATAGCGGGCTACATAGCGGCGTTCTTCCTCTACGCCATCGTTAAAAACGTCTGGTTGATTTTCGGCGTTGCCTTCCTCTCGGGCGTCAAGTGGGTTCTTACAATCAACTCCACCTCGGCGTATGTGGCCGGGAAAGTGAAATTGAGCGAGAGGGCGCAGGGGATGGGTCTGCTCAACACGATGATGAGCCTTGGTTGGGTGGTTGGGCCTCTCATCGGCGGCTACCTCTCGGGAATAAGCTTTGAGCTGGACTTCATGGGCACGCTCGTGCCGCTCGGGTTAGCCCTCCTGCTGGCGCTCAGGCTTCCGGAGTGATGCACCCTGGCGGAACACCCTCAACGGGGTGGCACGAGGCTTTAGAAATTCAGAGGGAAGGCCTCTTTAAGATGATTTCCCCGTTCTTCTGGTCAAAGATATAAAAGTCGGTACCCCCTTTGGGAGCTCTCTTAACTCGTAGGTGGTAGGTTACTTGAGTGCCGGTTATTTCCTCAGTGATCTCAATAATGTAGGAGGAGAAGCTTTCGAACGCAGCCATCTGTCTTGGGGAGAGGATCCTTTTGTCAACGGTTATTATAAGATGCGTGCTTCCCTTCTGAACAGCGTTTGTCAGGTCCTCAAGAAACATGAAGACTGTCTTCTCGTCGCGCTTTAAAAGGAGTAAGTCTAGGTGTATAACCAAAATATAGGTTCCTTCTGGTTGCTGTCGGATAATGCGGATGAGCTCGTAGAGCTTGTCAGGGTCAACATCCTGCCCAAGGATGAGTAGTTTGCCATCTGTTGAGTTCCAATCCTTCACCTCCGGTAGACCCTTTGGTATCACGGCAAGCAGGGGGATTGCACCTCTCCTTCTTAAGAAGTTAAAAAGGAGGTTGGGGGGTACCCCACCTTCGGACTCAATAAGTAACACGTCCCCCTTTTTGAGGGAATCACAGAATTTATCAAGGAGTGAGGGAGCAACTTCCATAGGCCTCCCCCCTCATGGTGTTGATCTCTCGTACAGTCTTTCGGTCTCATAGACCTCAATGCCAGCATCGGTGAAAGCGTAGGGTCTTACATCTTCATCAAACGGACTTCCTCTGAACTTTGTCACTTTAATGCCTTTAAGGGTCTTGCCCTCGACTTCATATCTCCTCAGCTCTATAACCCCGCTGGTGAGATAGTCCTCAATTCCGAAACGTCCAGGCTCCCCTATATCAGAGGTGATAATCACCGTAGTGTTGTACTTGGTAAAAATCTTGACGAGGTCTATAAAGAGACGCCGATAGGCAAGCTCGTCGTTCACCGTGAGGCGCAACATGGTTATAGGATCAACTGCAACCCTCGATATTCTGCTTTCTTTCAGCCTCTGCTCAATGGCGGTTATAAATTCTCAAGACTTTCGGCAAACTCAGCATAGCGGACGTCCTCGAAGATGTGGGTCTTCCTTCTAACGGGAGTCGCGTCTATCCCCATAAAATGGGGGCCTGTCAGGTCGAGGCCAAACCCCTTCATATCCTCGCGCACCATATCAAATGGCTCTTCCAGAGTTATGTACAGGACGTTCTCTCCCCTTCTCATGCCATCCACTAGGAACTGGATCGAGAGCGTGGTCTTTCCAAGACCTGGATCACCCCTCACAAGGTACACCCTACCTGGCACAAACCCACCGTTCAGCATCCGATCGAGACCGGAAACTCCGGTGGATATCCTCCCTTTGATGTCCATCATTCTCACCGTATGTCTTTTCTCTTTGTGGGTTAAATAGCTTTGTGTAGAGCTTAAAACAATTATGTTCGCTTGGATACGGGCTTGGGGTAAATAAAAGGGCTTTCCTCAGGCGCGTTCCAGTTCGGGGGGATTGACACGCTTCTTGATGTTAATGTCAAACACAACAAACTCGTCGTAGACGTTCCCAGCCTCGTAAACGTTAACCTGTTCCCCAAAGTACTCCCCCTGAATGTGAACGTTCATATGGTACCCCATTCTGCCCCCGATCAGAACGCCGTTTCTAAAACGAAGCTCGAGAACACCGTTAGTCACGTTGAATGTCGGGTTGGCATCGCCCCTGAGGAACGCCTCCGCGATAGTTCTCAAGTCCTCATTAGTGATGTTGTAATAGAGGAGCTGAGTCCCGTTCTTAAAAGCCTCCCTGAAGGGTTTTCCCAGGAGGTACCGCCCCGTAAGGTTAATGATGTTGTACTTCCACGTCATGTTGAGAATGTTATTGAGGAAGGCGTGGGAGTTGTTGGTGAGTTTTATCCATCTTCCACCGAAGAATACGTAGAAATCTCCTCCAACGATAATGGTCCTTGTGAACACTGAGGTGCCCCCTGGGAAGGTTATTGTGGTCGTGTTGATATCTGCCCTTTTTCCTTCAAGGTCGATGTAACCCCTCCGGTGGTAGATCGCAGTGGCGTTGCTATTCTGGGTGAAGTTTCCCCGCTCCGCAACTATGTTGAGTTCAACGCTCGTGTTTTCGAGAAAACTGAACTGGTGTATCCTTTTAATGTTCTTTAGCAGCTCCTCCCGCGGGTACTGCTGGAACTTTGAGGAAGCCGTAGAAGACACCGATGGGGTGCCACTGGAGATTTCACCCGCAGGTGAGTGGGAGACCTCCGTTTTTCCACCTATGCATCCCGCCATCAAGCTGGTCAGCAGGATTACAGCTAAAATCATCCCCGCCTTCTTCATCTTTTGACCCCTCAAGGTGTTTAATTACCTGTAGTTGGAGGAGAATAAATTTTGGGGTTAAAAAGATTTTGGTCTTGTAGTAGGTTATGTCCACTTTGAAGACCTATCCGACGAGGGCTATCCTCGGTCGGTTGAGCAAAAATCAAAAAATCGGACCCTTTAGGCAGGTTCTCAACGGAGCCTCCTCAGTGCCATCTCCGCGGCAACGCTTATCGGGTCTATCGTTGGGCTTATCGGCGGGGCGTAGGCCGTCTCAAGGTAGATCACGTCTTCAGCGGTTGCGCCCTTCTGCGCTAAGGCAGAGAGCGTCATTATCCTGCCCCAGACGCGTTCTCCACCAACCACCTGTCCACCGATGAGCTTTCTATCGGATTTTCTGAAGATTAGCTTGACCGTTATTGGCTTTCCGCCGGGGTAGTACTCGGGCTTGGTCGAGCCCTTGAACTTGCCGACCGCTACTTCGATGCCTTCCCTCTTTGCCCTCTCCTCGATGATTCCAAAGGTGCCTATCTCGAGGCCGAAGAGCTCCGTGATGGCTGTGTTGAAGACGGGCCTAAAGACGACGTCTTTGCCTGCTATGTGCTCCGCTGTAACCTTCGCCATTCTCACCGCGCTCGTTCCGAGCTGGCTGAGCGTTCTCTTCCCCGTTACCGCATCGATGACCTCAGCGCAGTCCCCTATCGCGTAGATATTAGGGTCGCTCGTCTGAAGGTGCTCGTTCACCACTATTCCCCTGTTGACTTCGAGGCCGGCCTTTTTCGCCAGGTCGACGTTCGCCCTAACTCCCGTGGCAACTAAAACGAGATCTGCCGGGACTTCCTCGTCTCCAATTTTAACGGCTTTGACTGGACTTCCGATTATCTCGTTGGCTCCCTCGTTGAAGCGGAAGGAGACACCGTGCCCCTCCATCTCTGCTTGGACGAGTTTTGCCGTGTCTTTGTCGAGCATCGTTGGCATTAGGCGATCCATCATCTCTACAACCAGAACCTCCATGCCGAGCTTGGCAAAGGCTTCTGCCCCTTCCAGGCCTATCAAACCGGCTCCGATGACAATCGCTTTCTTTGGCTTCCTCTCGGCTATGTATGCCTTTATCCTCCTCACATCTTCGAGGCTTTTGAGCGTGAAGACTCCCTCGTTCTCGATGCCCTTTACCGGCGGGACGAAGGCCTTGGAGCCGACCGCCAAAACGAGCTTGTCGTAGGGAACTTCTCCCTTATCGGTGACTACAACCTTCCTCTCGCGGTTTATCCCATCGACTTCGGTGCCGAGCATGAGTTTAATCTTCTGCTTCTCGTAGAACTCGTTCGGGAAGACGATCACGTCCTCGGGCTTCTCAATCGTGCCGCTTATCACGTGCGGCAGGGCGCAGGGGGAGTACTGCATCGTTGGCTCCTTCCCAATGACGGTTATCTCGGCCTTCATATCGGCCTTCCTGAGAAAGAGGGCGAAGTTGCTCCCGGCTGTGCCAGAACCGATGACGACGACTTTCATGGACACCACCAGGGAGAGAAGGGAAAGGGGGTATAAAAGGGTTAGCTTAGCGGTACGCTTTCTCGCGTGGCTCGACCTTGAGAATGACGACCACTCTAGGAACTGATTTTGAGCTTCTCGCAGTCTTTTCCGTTTTTAAGAGCCTCCTCCTCAAGGGCTTTGATTTCCTCCGGGCTTTCCCCTGCTTCCTCTTCTACAAGCTTTGCCTTGAGTTTCAGGGGTTCTTTCTCCATCTCATCTAGGCGCTTCTTCATCTCGCGTATATCGTAGAGGAGGACGTTTATCGGATCAGCTTCCATCACTCTCACCGTTTGGAACGAAGGTTAATTACCTTTCCGCTCACCGCATCCACTTCCTCGCTATGAGAGCCACAATAAGCGCCATGAAGACCGCTCCGGTCAATGCTTCAAGGGCGCTCAGGGCTTTGAGCCAGCCGGTCGGGTGCATGTCGCCGTAGCCGAGGGTGGTGAAGGTGACGAGGGAGTAGTAGAGGGCGTTGGCAAAGCGGATAAAGTAATTTGGGGCTTGAGGGAAGCCTTTAATATAGGCGCTCTAGAGGGCGTATGGAACTGAGTTGCCGATAATAACGAGCAGGGAAAGCAGAAAGAGTTGAACCCAGTTCGTACCGTATTCCGAGGCAGATCCGCTAAGAGCCATTCAATAAAGTTGTGAGTGTGAACTTTAAGTTTTTCCAACTTAGTCCGTGCGTTCTTTATGTATGCCCTTCTTTTGGCGCACATTTCAAGGACGAACATTCTATCGGCTTCGTCGCGCTTGCCTTCATGTTCAAAGCTCAAACGCCGAACTCGGGCGGCTTCAATAAGTGCCTGTGGAAGTCTAAACAGTGAAGTAAATCCTGACAAAAATTTGGCAAAAGCATTCATTATCAAAATAACTGTCCTCATTGATTTCAACAAATTTAACTGTGTGAAATTCAGAATTAGAAAAACTAAGTTTATCGTTGAATTTGTGTTTGGGACATATCTCACAACCCAGTTGAGATAGCTCATTTATCAACTGCTGAGTTTTAGGATATTAAGATACCAATCCAGAAAACGTTGCAGTTCTCCTAAATACTGCCTCATTAAATATAGCTCCCTTTCCAAAATAAGCATATGCAAAAGTAATCATATTCATAAAAGGTTGCTCCTATGAAGTCAGCATTCCCACAAAACACTGTGGCTATAAATTGTGCAACTCCCCTAAAAGTTGAGCCTTGAAAACTGACACTATGTTCAAAAACAACCTCACTAAATTGTGTATCTCCTTCAAATGTTACTATAGAGAGGGTATTAACATTTCCAAGAAACTTTGCTCCATAAAAGCTTGAAGTTTTTTTAAATTGAGTTCTATGGAAATTCACAGTATCCCTGAACACAACCCCTTCAAATTGAACTTTATCCGCAAAATGCACCCTCTCGAAGAACACCGGCCCATTAAAAAAGGTTTCTTTAGAACTCCAGAAATTAGCCATTGACTCAAAAATTGCATCAGAAAACCTTGCGGCCCCCTCAAAAGTCGTCCCCCTCAAATTCGGCTAGTTTTTTAAATCGAGCCGAATCAAAAGACACAGCAATTAGGGTTGCTCCACTAAACTTCACCCTTCCTGAGAACATGGCTAACTGAAACCACACGTTCTTTAATGTTACATCCTTGAAGTAAGCTCTCCCTTAAGAGAGGTCTTTATAAAAACGAATCGATCTGTGCTGTATATTTTTGAGTTGTTAAAATATATGCCTCTTTCTCAAAGACTGCACCATAAAATGATACGTATCCAAAAATGGCATGTTCAAAGTTCACGTCTTCTTTAAAAACAACTCCCCGAAAGTTAACGCAGTCGTCCCTATTGCAGAATTCCCTCTCAACTCCATCTATAAAAACCTTGACGGGCTCATGTGAGATATCTGGAAAAATAAAGCCGCTGGCGTCAATAGGTTTATCAAAAACGGGGACTCTCTGGACTCATCCATCAACTTCATGTTCTTTTATCCTTGGCTTGAATTTTCTGAAAAAAGCTTTCCAGAACTGCCTCTCCTCCTCTAGAGTTTTGTTCTTCTTGTAAAAAAAATCGACTCATTCATATGCCCATTTCCTGCCATGAATGCACCTTATGTTCCAGGATTATAAGAACCTTTGTCAAAAGCAAACAAAAGAATAGAAACTTCAAGGCTCCACAACGGTCCCGTTGTGCTTTCCTTTGACAACGTCGAAGAGGTGGTATGCGTCCTCCTTGCCGACGATGTAGGTCTTTATCCTTCCGCGCTGGATGAACTTCGCAGCTAAAGCATCGACAACACCGCTTCCGCCCGCCTTGCTCTCGGCCTCCATCGCTATCTCAACGAGTTGATCAGGCGTCATCCTGTTGAGCTTCCTCGCGTTTGGGTTCTTCCTCGGGTCGGAGTCGTAGACGCCGTCAACGTTGGTGATCACAACCAAAAGGTCTGCCTGGAGGTACTCGGCGAGGAGCGTAGCAACGGCGTCGGTCGTGTGGCCTGGGTGCGTTCCGCCCATTATCGGTATCTTTTTGAGCTGGATGACCTCCCAAGCCTTACGGAAGTCTTGGATGACGAAGGGATAAGCCTTTTCGCCGAGCGCTGCTATGAGGAGCATTCCGTTGGCTCTGGTAATGTGTATCCCTATATAATCTTTGAAGGTCTCGTTGGGTGTGAATGTCCTCGCGGCTTGGATGTACTTCCTGGACACCCTGCCGCCGCCGACTACCACCGCGACCTCGTGGTCCTCGCTTATCTTGACGAGTTCGTACGCTATTGCCTTGATAAAATCGATGTCCGGGTCGTCCGGGACCAGAACCGAACCGCCTACATCAAAGACTATTCTCATGATGACCCTCACGATGCTAATTGGAGGGCATTTATAACCTTTTCTTGCCGTAAATACGGCAATTACTCGCAGTACGTCTCTATTATACGTTGGATTATCTTGCTCGTCTTAGCGCGGTCGCTTTTGTAGAGATAGGGGATGCGTATAACCTCTGCCTTTATCCCGTGTCTCCTCAGCTCCTCCTTCATCCTCTCGCAGTTGAAGGTCTGGTCCGGACCTATAGCTATCACGTCCGGATCGATGCGCTTCACAAGGTCGTAGTCTATCGTCCCGGGTGCTCCTATGTACACCTCATCTACCATCTTCAGTGCCCTTAAAAGCTCTGCCCTTTCCTCGGCGCTGTTTATGGGTTCCCTCCGCTTCTGCAACCTCACAGTCTCGTCGTTTGCCACTATCACGATAAGCTCGTCGCCGAGTTCCTTTGCCTGGCTCAAGAAGTGAATGTGACCGACGTGGAGGATGTCAAAGACTCCCCCAACGAGAACCCGGATCTTCCTGTTTTCCTTCTCGGGTGGCTTTTCGCTCATCTCAGCCCACCGTTAAGTTCCATATCCTATCCTTGGCGTGATGGATGTTTTTCACCGCCTTGCCCTTCGGCTTCTCCTTCATTGTCTCCCCGTCCATCAAGGCTACTCCTATGGCAAGCGGCCGCCCGTAGTCTTCCTCAACCACGAAGACGAAGTCTCCCTCTCTGATGTTCTCGTCGGCGTCCGTTATACCAGCGGCCATCACGTCGGCACCCTTGAGGATGAAGGGGATGGCGCCGGCATCGACAACAACGCGCCTTGGCCACTTTCTTAAATCTTCTTCGTTGGACAGCCCGTAGAGTGCTATAACCAGCGGAAAGACCAGCTCTTTCCTCTTTATAAAGAAGGGTTTCCCGTTGACGAGGATTATGTCAGTCGTCCTGTCGAACTCCGCCAGCTCAACCCTGTCCTTCTTGCTCAGCATCTTCCCGGCTATCTCCTCGCCGAAAATCTCACCCATCTCGCGGATTATCTCTTTGACTTCCTTCTTGCTGAGTGGATGCTTGACCTTCAGCTCCATCATACCACCTCCAGCTCCTCGAAGATGCTCCTCGCACTCTCCCTCGGGTTCTCACTCTGGTAGATGGTTCTCCCCACGATGACGTAATCGGCCCCAGCCTTTAAAACGTCTTTAGCTTTTCCGCCTTGGGCACCGACACCTGGCGTTATCACCTTAATCCCTGGCTTCAGCTTCGAGCGGATGTAGCCAACGCGCTCCGGTCTCGTCGCTGGGGCTATGATCCCGAATGGCTCCAGCTCGTTGACCATCTTGATGAGCTTATCGGTTGCAGGCTGGATGAACTCCTTTGCACCGGGATGGCTCATCTCGACGACGATTATCGTCTTCCCAAGCTCCATGACTGCCTTAACACTGTCTTCTCCGGTGAATCCGTGGGCTATGATGTAGTCTGCCCCGGCTTCAAAAACCTTCCTCGCTATCAGCCTGTTAGTGTTCGGTATGTCCGCGAGCTTTAGGTCGGCTATGATGGGAAGACCTGTAACCTGCTTCAGCTCGGTGAGGATTCCAAGGCCCGAGCCGATTATCAGCGGCCAGTTCACCTTCACTGCCCAGAGGTAGTCCGCGGTACACTCGGCTATCTCAAGGGCCTTTCCGCGCTCATAGACGTCGAGGGCTAAAATGAGCCTGCTCATCATTTCACCTCACGAGGGACTTTATTTCCTCGGGAGTCTCATCCCCCTTTACGAACAGGGCCACGTGGTAGGCGCTCTTCATTGCCTTAGCCGGGCTTTCTGCCCAGGTTACGACCACCATGTCTCCTTCCTCTGGCATCAGGCGGTCGAGCCGCTCCGTGAGCTCCTGCATCGTCTCGCTCAGCGGTCTTCCATCCTCTGGGAAGACGATTCTCCCGTTCTCTACCACGAGTATCATCGCGCCCTTCGCATGAAACCTTATTGCCTCGTCTCGGAGTTCGATGCTTTTGAAGTCCCCCGGTTCCTTTACCCTCAAGGCGAAGGCAGGAAGTCCCTCAACAGTCCCGACCTGGGCTGTCCCCGAAAAGTTTCTCTCAATACCATCCAGGAGTTTTTCACCACCGGCACTCAGGGAGTGACCCTTCTGCGTTGATTTTATGGCCCCCCTGTGGGAGAGTTTCTTCAAAAGCGTCCTGACGCTGCCCTCACCAAGCTCAAGAACCTCTGAGATTGTCTTTCTCCCGACCGGCTCGCGGAGCATGAAGAGAACAGCCACAACGTCCTCCAGTGTGAACTCGGGATAGGCTCCCCTCTTCCAGCTCATCCACTTCCCTCCAAAAGAAAATTAGAAGGTGGGGATTAAAAGGTTGTTGGAAAACTGGAGAAGAAAACTCAGAGCCACTTGGGTTTGAGGCCCGCCCACATCCTCATCTTTTCGTGGGCTATGATGCGCGGTATATTACTCCTCTCCTTCGGTCCCGGATTCTTCATGTAGAAGGCGTTGACCTCGTATACTGTACCGAACTCTTTCTTCTCGACAGCTATCTTTCCGAGCCTGATGAGGTCGACTAGGAGACCTGCCAAAGCTGGACTGTCGTTGATCCTTCCTGTTATAACAAGCTCGTCATGGGCACCGTTGAAGCTGATGTACTCGATGTGCATCGCTATGAATTTCTTGTCGCTGAGAGGCTCGAGGAAGCCGGTCGGTTTTATATAGTGTGGGGCGTCGTAGCCGAGGAGGTCCTTGACTATCGAACTCTTGGTGAACTCCTTGCTCTTGTTCCTCTCTTTGTCTGTTAAAGCAAGGAAGTCGTTGTTGCCACCTATGTTGAACTGGGCGATGTCTAAGACATAGCGGTTCCTCTGGGCGAGGTGGCTGAGGACATCCGCGGTGAGTGGAGTTGCCCCGGTCGCTCCATCGTCGCCAAAGACGACTAGGTTGTTCTCCCTTGCCAGCTCGACGAAGGCGGGGCTGTTGGCTATGAGGGTGGGGATGGCATTAACGAAGGCCGCTCCTCCAACTTCCTTTGCGTACTTGGCGGCAGCGTAGACGTAGACCTGAGTTGCGGTGAGTCTGTCACGGTTGTCTTCCTCGATGGCCCTCTCTATCTCCTCCTTGCTCTCGAAGGGAATGAACGCTTCGGTGGTGCACACGTTGACAAAGACGTCGGGCTTAAGCTCCTTCCACTCGTTCACGAGATGGTCAACAGCCTCCTTAAGGGACATCTCGTCGTCGAGACCGGTCGCTTGGATCGGAAGGTTCCTGAGGCTCCTCAGGTGAATGCCCTTCCCTACAGTTACTCCCTTTAGGCTCTCCGGAGCGTTCGGATCATAGGCTTTGACGACCTCGTAGAGGCTCTTACCGATCTTGCCCGCATCGACGTCGTAGGATCCGACTATCTCAATGTCCTTTATCTTGATCGGAAGCTCGTCGGCAAGGGGAACGCCGTAAAGCTCCATTTTTCCGGATTTTATCTTCTCAAGTCCGCTTGCAAAGATGCTGGCAACGTAGCCTTGTCCTAGTATGACAACCCTAACCATTTCCTCCACCTCCTTTGTTGGTGTAAGATATTTTATAATAGTTAAATAGTTTTCGCTTGCGAAACTTTTGGGGATATGAAATAAGGTGCCGGTCCAGTGCGAAGATGGGTGAAATCATCTTGAGGATGAACAGGCCCTTTATGGAGGTTCCGCCGTAAAGCGGCCTTCATAGCTGATACCCACTCCTCCGGAACTTCTCTATACGGTGGGGAGTTCTTGTTGCCCTTTTCCTTGAGATTGAATTTTGTTCTTCCCGGGAAGGGCTATCGCGCGGTGTAAGTCTTCCTTTCGGTAGTCCCCGTTAGAATCATTGTCGTTTTTGCATCGACATCACCTTTTTAAGGTTCCTTAGGGCTTTCTCAATTCATCCAGGATTTGATTTAAATTGACTAACTTTTTAGGTGAAGGAGATGCGCGTTGCGGTGCTGTATTCCGGCGGGAAGGATTCGAACTATGCCCTCTACTGGGCGCTAGAGCAGGGGTTTGAGGTCAAATACCTCGTCTCGATGGTGAGCGAGAGTGACGAGAGCTACATGTACCACGTTCCGAACATCCACCTGACAGAGCTTCAGGCCAGGGCTATAGGGATTTCCCTCGTCAAAGGCTTTACCTCCGGCGAAAAGGAGAAGGAAGTTGAGGATATGAAGATCGTCCTTGGGGGGCTTAGTATTGATGGAATTGTCTCAGGCGCCTTGGCAAGCGAATATCAGAAGCGGAGGGTCGATAGGATGGCCAAAGAGCTTGGCTTGGAGAGCTTTGCCCCTGCATGGCATCGTGACCCAGTTGATTACATGCGCGAACTTATAGACATCTTCGACATCGTGGTTGTGGGGACTGCCGCTTATGGCCTTGACGAGCGCTGGCTCGGGCGGGAGATTGATGAAAAAGCACTTGAAGAGCTGGTTAAGCTCAACGGGAAGTACAAGATTCACGTGGCTGGGGAAGGTGGCGAGTTCGAGACCTTCGTTCGCGATGCACCGTTCTTCAAAGCGAGGATAGTCTTCGATGAGGTCGAGAAGAGATGGGATGAATGTAGCTACTCGGGCGTGCTTGAGGTAAAGAGGGCGCACTTAGAAAAGAAGGGCTGAAGGATCAGTCCTTCCTCACATCTAACCCGAGCCAGACCTTGGAACGTGCTCGTAGAGGTTTGGACTGGCCTTATTAGGGCTTTGGTCTATTCAAGGGCTTCTTGGATGGGTTCTTCTCCAGTTGACGCGGGCGAAAGTTTATTAACGCGGGGGATTATTATAGCCGGTGGTATGATGATCGAGGTCGAAAACCTCGTCAGGAGGTTCGGTTCCACCGTGGCCGTCGATGGAATCAGCTTTCACGTTGATGACGGCGAGATTTACGGCCTTCTCGGGCCTAACGGGAGCGGGAAGAGCACCACGATGAGAATCTTCGCCGGGATTCTGCCTCCCTCCTCCGGAAAGGTTCTTGTTGGGGGAATCGACGTTTCTGCTGACCCCCTTCGCATTAAGGAAATAACCGGTTACGTCCCGGAAACTCCAGCACTGTACGAGAGCCTCACCCCGGTTGAGTTCTTCAACTTCGTGGGCAGTGTTAGGGGGGTCCCTGAGGAGAAGCTCCAGGAGAGGGTTGATGCCCTTGTGAGGGCCTTTGGCATCGAGGGGTATCTGGGAGAGATGATAGGTTCTCTCAGCTTCGGAACCAGACAGAAGATCTCCCTCATAAGCGCGATACTCCACGATCCGATTGTTCTCATCCTCGACGAGTCGATGAACGGTCTCGATCCCAAGAGCGCGAGGATTCTGAGGGAGCTTCTCCTAGGCTTCAAGGAGGAAGGGAAGAGCATAGTCTTCTCAACCCACGTTTTGGCATTAGCGGAGATGATCTGCGACCGCGTTGGGGTCATCTACAACGGCAGACTGATAGCCAAGGGCACCGTCGAACAGCTCAAGGGGCTTGCGCACGAGGAGAGCCTTGAGGACGTCTTTCTCAAGCTCACCGAGAGCCGCGACGAGGTTTTGGGCATAGTGCGGGCACTGAAGGAGGCCCTTTGAGGGGATAGTGCGATGGATGTAGTGAGGGTTCTCTACCGGGAGCTTCATTACCGTAGACTCAAGAACAACCCGCAGATAGCGGCCGACCCGGGGAAGTTCAAGGAGCAGTTGCGAAAGACGGGCGATGTAAAGCGTGGAATTGCCTTTCAGTCGGTGATTTTCCTCCTCTTCGGGCTTATGATGGGTGTTGCCGTTTGGGGTGCTGGGAATGAGGGGAAGGCTGCGGTTCTCCTTGCCACCTATTCACTCCTTCCCTTCTTCATGGCCCTCTACACCACAGCCGTCAACGCCTCCTACGCGGTTTCCATGGGAATATTCGAGCCTCTCAAGCCCCTCCCGCTCAGAACAGGCGCCAAGTATCTCAGCGTCCTTCTATCCCTAGACAACGTTCCTGCAATAGTCGCCATGCTCCCGCCGGTCTCTGCCATGGCCAGCTACTCACTCCTGGCCGTAGTCTTGGGCCTTTTCTGGGTTTTCATCGGAGCGTTCCTTGGTCACGTCCTCGGCCTAGTCCTCTTCACACTCTTCGGCTCGACCAGCGTCGGCGGCAGGTTCTCTAAGCTCCGGACGCTGGTGAGGGTTCTAGGCGTTCTCCTTTTCATCAGCATTTTCTATGCCCTGAACTACGTGCAGAAGTATGTAATTGAACACTACGAGCAGCTTCTGCCCTTCTTCTCTCGCTACTCACTGGCCTACCCTTTCTCGGTCGCTTCAATTGTTGAACCATTCAGCTCCGTCGCCCTTATAGTCGCTTATACAGCCCTCCTCGTTCCTTTATACCTCATCCTCCTTGGGAGGGTTTGGGAACTCATAGCGACAGGCCCTCCCACCTCATCCTCGTGGAGGGTTGCCTTCAGGGCGCGGGTTCACCATCCTGTTGTGGCCCTCTTCCTCAAGGATCTCAAAATAATAGCTAGGAAGAGCGCACTCCTCGTTGGCCTTCTGTTCCCTCTATTCCTTGTCCTACCGACGGCCCTGAGCACCCTCTCCGGGGGTATAACCCCTAGAAAGGTTGAATTTACCCTTGTGATGGTGGCCTGGGTGGCCTCCATTGGGGTCGACGCGGTTCTAAAAACAGATGGAGGGGACTTCTCTGCCCTCCTTGCGCTTCCAGTTGTGCTCGAGGAGTTCCTCTGGGCGAAGCTCCTCGTCATGTGCCTCGTTCCAGTGCTGACGTCAGTTGGAGTCGTTCTGCTGGCCGCCTTTCGCAGTCCCGGCTTCCTCCGCTTCATTCCCGCCGCGTTGGTTCTTCCCATGCTCACTTCCTCGGTTTCCCTATCCTTTTTCTACCACGGCGAGAGGGGGCTTTCAATCCCGGACACGGACTCCGCGGAGGTCCTCCTTCTGATGATGCTCAACGGGTTTGCCATAGGAACGCTCGCCCTCGTATGGTACCTTGAAGGGTACCTTCCGACCCTCGTTCTGATGGTTACTGCTCTTGCCATAGTGCTCTGGTTCCTCAGCAGGTGACGTGGAATATCGCGAGAACCCGTTTCTCCCGATGAATTTCGTTGAATCTCTCGGCGGCATTGTCTGTGGGGAGTTCAATAACTTCCTTTTTCCCCACAAGTCCCCTGCTCTCCGGCAGGAGGGAGAGTCTTCCGTAAAAGCCGGTCCCAACGAGGAGAACGTCAAACTCCTCTCTTAAGTACTCCCTAAGCTCATCGGGGTCAAGTTTGTGACTCGTCCCGTGCTTCTCCTTGCTGAGCCATTTCCTCCTCTTTTCAACTTTCCCGCTTGGATAGACGATGATGTCGTGATCGTAGACTTTTCCGTCCACGGTTATCCTTCCGAAGTTCGAGTAGGTCAGTTTCACGCCCTCACCCCCAGCAGTCTTTGGGGTTCAGGGCGTTGCGAATGATCCTGTCGTGGTCGAAGGCTAGCTTCACTTTTTCTACCTCGTCGAGCGGGACAACGGTGACTTCCTTTGCATCGTCCCCTGCTTTCAGCTCCCCGGATCCTGCCGCGAGAAATGCTGTCGTCACGGTGTGCCCCCTTGGGTCCCTGTTAGGGTCGGAGTAAACACCAACGAGCCTTAGGAGCTTGACGTTTAAACCGGTTTCTTCCTTTGCTTCTCTTACTGCGGCCTTCTCAACACTCTCTCCATACTCAACGAAGCCTCCGGGGAGTGCGTAGTGATCCTTGAAAGGCTCGTGCTTTCTCTTTATCAGGACAACCCCGCCGCGGTAGAGTATGACAACGTCCGCGGTCAGACCGATGCATCTGTGGAGCTCCGCCTTCAGCTCGGGATGCTTCTCCGTTATGAACTCTTTCAGTTCCCCTCTCACTGGTGTAATGTCATAGTCCTTTGGGGTCTTCAGAAGAAGGATGTAGCGGTCCATGCTATCACCTCAGTTCTTTTTCCTCATCACGGCTCAGCGTGCTGACGTTTCATCATCGGTGTTTCTGTTACACCGGCACCCTTATAGTGCTTTCCTCTCCCCGGCAGGTTCTACGTACACTCTCATTGCCATCTTGTTTATCTCTTCCCCTGAAAAATCGAAGTGTCTGTACTTCAGGAACAGCGCCGTAAGTGCTCCGGCCCTCTTAAGAGCCTGGACGAAGGGGTATTCATGGTGAAAGTAAGTGAAGGTCGCGAGAAAAACATCCCCTGCTCCAGTGGTCTCTCCCACCTGAACGGTTGCGGGTCTGTACCTGTACTCCCTTCCCTTTCTGTACACTGTTCCCCTTTCTTCACCATTGGAGATGAGGAGCACCCCCACCCCAGCCGGGTCGAGATCGTTGACGTGTTTGATCTCGGAGACGTCGGCGTGGAGGACGTGGATGCCCTTGAATACCTCAAATGGGACTCCTTTTACTCTCACCTTTCCAAGGGTGTGTTGTCTGATGAAGCCCTGAACATCGGCCGCGACCAGCGTTCCACTTTCCCTTGCGGCTTTAACCGTTTCTATCCCTATTTCTCCTGCCACAGGATTTAAAATGATTATATCATATCCCCCACCTGGAAGCTCTTTTATTGGCTCGGCCTTTGAGAGGAGGGCCAGTTCGCGTCTGTTTGCATCGAGGTATTCTAACCTGTAGATGGTGCTCCCCTCCGCGGGGACTGCTATCACCCTGATTCCATTTTCCCATAGGTTTTTAATCCACTCTCTCGGAAAATCTTCGCCGTAGCTTGTCAAGACATCAACGTTACAGAAATCTGAGAGGGCGGCGGCAGAATAGTAGGCACCCCCACCGATTCTTGTCTCAATGAGGGAGCCTCGGATGATTATGTCCCGAGTGAGATGTCCTATAACGAGGCACTTCATCAGTTTCCCCAACTTGACCTATTATACGCCTCTCAATAAAAAGCTTTTGGAAAATCTCCGAAAACTTTATAAAGGCCAAAGCGAAAAGCTTAAAAGGATATGTCCTTTTGGGGTGGGGCTATGAGGCGCCTTGGCAAAGTTTCTCACTACGCGAAGCAGGGTTTCCTTATCCTTAGGTCCGACTGGGTTCCTTCACTCAATTCGCCCGTGGTAGATAAGGGGCTTACCCTCGTGGGAACTGTTAAGGACGTTTTTGGACCAGTGAATAAGCCGTACGTGGCGGTTAAACCAAGGGTCAGAAATCCTGAAGGCTACATTGGTGCACTGCTCTATGTAGACTCCTCACGGAAGAAGAATTCAAGATCTAAGAAGGCCAGGTCTAAACGGCCCGACATGTCCGGGGAGAAGCGCTTTAAGGGCGGGAAGGCGGAACGCCCTGCCCCCAGAAAAAGGGGGTGAAAGTTTTTGACTGGCAAGAGGGTATGTCCGATTTGCGGCTCTACCGAGTTTATCTACGATCCGAGGAGGGGCGAAATCGTCTGTGCCAAGTGTGGCTACGTTCTTGAGGAGAATGTTGTTGATGAAGGCCCTGAGTGGCGTGCCTTCGACCCAGACCAGAGGGCCAAGCGCGCCAGAACCGGTGCGCCCATGACACTGATGATCCACGATAAAGGCCTCTCCACTGATATAGACTGGCGCGATAAAGACATCCACGGTAACCAGATCAGTGGGATGTACCGGAGCAAGATCAGACGTTTAAGGATGTGGCAGCGCAGAATGCGCATAAACGACGCCGCCGAGCGTAACCTTGCCTTTGCGTTGAGTGAACTTGATAGGATGGCGGCCCAAATGCGCCTCCCGCGTAGGGTTAAAGAGGCGGCCGCTTCACTCTACAGGAAGGCGGTCATGAAAAAGCTCATCCGTGGCAGGTCGATTGAGGGTATGGTGTCTGCGGCCCTCTACGCCGCTTGTAGGATGGAGGGAATCCCAAGGACTCTTGATGAGATTGCCGCTGTTTCCAAGGTCTCCAAAAAGGAAATAGGGAGGAGCTACCGCTTTATGGCTCGGGGGCTGAGCCTCAACCTTCGCCCGACAAGTCCGATTGAGTACGTTGACCGCTTTGGCGATGCACTTAACGTCAGTGCCAGGACCAAGAAGAAGGCGAAGGAGATACTTAGGGAGGCCATAGAGAAGGGGATAACGAGTGGGAAGGGGCCAACTGGTCTCGCCGCGGCCGCTCTCTACGTTGCATCACTACTTGAGGGTGAGAAGAAGACCCAACGAGAGGTTGCGGAGGTTGCGCACGTCACCGAGGTGACGGTCAGGAACAGGTACAAAGAGCTCGTTGAGAAGCTCGGCATAAATGTCCCGATATGAGGGATCCCCTTGCTGGTAGCGGTGACAAGCGACACCCATCACGGCGATAGGACTGGCAACCTCCCTTCACTCCTTTTGAAAGAGCTTGAGAAACGAAAGCCCTGCTTGATACTCCACGTGGGGGACGTTACCTCGGCTGAGCTTCTTGAGCGGCTTGATTCGATAGCCCCTACAATTGCCGTTAGGGGCAACGCTGACCACCTGCATCTCCCTAAGGAGAGGATTCTAGACGTTGAGGACGTTAGGATTGGCCTGCTCCACGGGCACCAGTTCCTCTCACTCAACGCCCAGTTTCTAACGCTCAAGGCCCTCGACATGGGCGTTGACGTCCTAATCTTTGGTCATACTCACCGCTTTTATCACGATACATACTCCCTCCATGGAGACCGTGTTTTCCTTCTAAACCCCGGTTCTCCCACCTTCCCGAGGATGGACTCCCCCGGCTTTGCATTCCTCCATGTTGATAATGAGAACATCAGGGTTGAGAGGATAACCTTCTGGTAACCAAAAGCGATCCATCATCCCGACAGGTCAGTGGAAAATTGTGGAAATGAAGGAGAAAGCAGCCAAGAAGACCCTCAGGCCTTGATGGCGAGTTTTATGTCCTCGGCCTTGACGGTCTTCCTGCCAGCGTGCCTGGCGAACTCGTTGGACTTCCGGGCAAGCTCGATGGCATACTCCTCCAGGTGCTCGGCGAGAACCTTGGCGGCGTCCTCGCTGACTCTCTCGGCACCAGCCTTCCTTATAAGCCTGTCAATCGGGGCAATCGGCAACTCAGCCATTCATAACACCTCCTCAAAGGGTTCTTCGGTTTCCTTTTAGGAAACAAAGATATATAAACCTTTCGGTAAATTAAGGCGTTTCCTTCCCCCTACTGTCTTTTTCACCTTGCAGAATATATGAGTGCCCCAGAGGGGTGCTTTGGAATGATTGTACGACCATCAACGGTTCCCCAAAACTGTTCAGTCTTGTAGAAAGTCTTTCCCGGGTATGTTCCAAAGAAAAGCACAGAGAGGATGGGGCGTGAAGAACGCAGGAACAGGGCCCGTTAGAGGAATCACTCGTCTATGATGCGTTTCCTCCAGTTCCCATGGAGGAACCATGCGAGCGCTATCACTGCCCCAAGGAAATTGCTCAGCCCCATACCGAAGAAGACCCCCTTACTGGTGAAGTCGAAGAGGCTAGCTAGTGGTATCGTAACGCCCAAGAGGGTTACAGCCCCAACATAGCCGAAAGCGTAGCTCAGAGGTATCCTCAGCCCCCAGAGGCGGATTATGCCTAGGATCATGCGCTTCTTCGTGTGTCCCGCAGAGCTGAAGGTTCTGTTCACGACGATGAAGATGCCGTTGAAGAAGGGCACCGAGACGAGGAAATAATCAAGGACGATTTTACTCTCCGCTATGACCCTCGGGTCGTCTAAGAAGACCCTGAAGATGGGCACGCGGAGAATCGCTATGATCAGAACGGCGAGGCTTGCTATCGTGAAGTTTATGAGCATCGTACGCCGTGCTATCCTTCCGGCCCTCTCATAGTTCTCGGCCCCGACGTTCTGGGCTATCATCGTTCCCATCGCCATGCTTATACCGCGCGAGATGCTCGTCAAAAAGTTCACGAGGCGCGTGGTGATGATATAAGCGGCGTAGGTGACGTCTCCAAAGCCGAAGATAATCCTCGTGAGGATGATGAAGCCGAAGCTGTTGGCGGACTGGCCAACGCTTGATGGAAGGCCAACACGGAAGATTCTACCGTAGAACTCCCAGTCAGGTTTTAGAGTCTCCCGCGTCAAGTGGATTCCAACCTTCCCACTGAACATCAGGTAGAAGCCTATGGTGGCCCCTATAACATTCGAGATAACGGTGGCGAGGGCCGCCCCAGCGACGCCCATCCTTGGAAAGCCCAACCAGCCGAAGATGAGAAGAGGATCGAGGATTATGTTAACCATAACCGTGATTAGGGTTATCTTAACGGGGGTCTTGGTATCCCCCGTTGCCCTCATTAACGCGGAGAAGGCCATGAACGCGAAGGAAAACGGGAGACCAAAGAACACCACCGTGGCGTAGGTGTAGGAGTAGGGGTAGACGTTGGTGCTGATGCGCATGAAGTGGAGTGCGTATGGCAGGATGAGAAGGGCCACGACGGTGGTAGCCACCGCAAAGAGCATCATGAGCGAGTAGAGCGCCCCAGCGGAGCGGTTTGCCTTTTCATAGCGCTCTGCTCCTATGTACTGGCCGACGAAGGCGAAGCCCGCTGTTACGAATCCCATACCAAGGGCCATGAGTGTGCCTATTATCGGCCACACCGTTCCCGGAGCCGACAACGCTTCCCTTCCGAGTTTACCCAACCAGAAAGTGTCGGTTATGTTGTATACCACCTGAACAAGGTTGTTGACGATTAGCGGGCCTGCGAGGGTTAAGAGGGTTCTCTCTATGGGGCCGTTGAGTATCTCCTCGCGCATTCTCCTGATTTTCTCACCGCCCATTTTCAATCAGACCCCAATCTAAACGCTGTTATAAAAGATTTATGTGCTGGTTCCTTCATCGCTCCTCCTTTCCTCGATGATCCTTTTCATCCAGCTCCCGCGGAGGAACCATGCGAGCGCTATCACTGCCCCGAGGAAATTGCTCAGTCCCATACCAAGCCATATTCCTGCGGTGTCCCTCATGAAAACCCCCAGCCCGTAGCTCAGGGGTAGCCTTATTCCCCACAGGCGGATTATCCCGAGGGTCATGCTCTTCTTGGTGTGGCCTGCGCTCTGGAAGGTGCTGTTTACGGCATCAAAGATTCCGAAGAAGGGCAGCGAAGCCGCGAAGTACTTGACAACCTTGGAGCTCTCGGCTATTATCGCCTGATTGTTGATAAAGAACCTGAAGATAGGAACGCGGAAGAGGATGAATATGAGCGTTCCGGCACCGAGTATCGCGAAGTTTATTGCCATAGTTCTCTCCGCTATGACCTTGGCCCTCTCATAGAGCTTCGCGCCGATTGTCTGGCCGACCATGGTTCCCATTGCCATGCTTATGCCATCGGAGAAGGCGAACATGAAGTTGGTGAGCCTGTTGGTTATGCTGTACGTCGCGAAGGCAACGGCCGCGTTCCCGAACTCCCCGCCTAGTGTGAAGATTATCCTCGCTAGAATAATGAAACCAAGGGCCGTGGTTGAAGAGCCAACGCTCGACGGGATTCCAACCCTGAAAATCTTGCCGTAGAAGTGCCTGTCCGGTTTTAGGGTCTCGAGGTCTAGATGGATCCCTACCCTGCCTTTAAACAGGAGATAGCCACCGATAATCGAGCCGATGCTGTTCGAGAGCATCGTTGCAACGGCCGCTCCAGTAACCCCGAGCCTCGGAAAGGGGCCCAAACCGAAGATGAAAAGGGGGTCTAGAACAAGATTGAGGAGAACCGTACCGACGTTTATCTTAACAGGAGTTTTTGTGTCCCCTATGGCCCTAAGGAGGAAGTTAAAGGCGAAGAGCGTGAATGAGAAAGGAATCCCGGCAAAGATAACCCTCGTGTAGCTGAGGGCGTAGGGATAAACGGTGTTGCTCACGTTCATGAAGGCCAAGAGATAAGGCGCCGAGATGACCCCGAAAAGCCCGACGCCTATCGCAAAGAGCATCATGAGCGAGTAGAGCGCCCCTGCCGCACGGTTGGCTCTCTCATATTTCCTTGCCCCGATGTACTGGCTCACGAAGGCGAAGCCCGCCATGGCAAACCCCATACCTATGCTCATGAAGAACCAGACGAGGGGCCAGGCGGTCCCCGGTGCGGCCAGCTGTTCCATGCCGAGCTTGCCCAGCCAGAATGTGTCGGTGAGATTGTATAGAACCTGAACGAGCCTGTTGATGATTAGAGGGTAGGCTAACAGGATGAGCGTTTTAACAATGGGGCCGCTCACTATCTGCTCGCGCATCGCCTCAACTTTCTCACCGTTCATTACGATAGCAATCGAAACGTTGGTATAAAAACTTTAGGGTGGATAAAAGGGCCAGCTCTGAAAAGTAGTATCTCCTAAACGAAGGAAACGAAGTAGAAAAGAGGGAAAACCCTCACTCAAGGGCTTTCCTTGCAGCTTCGAGCCTGACCCTGGCCTCTTCCCTGGCGACGGTCTTCCTGATAAGCTCGACGGCATCTGGGTTCGCCGAAACGCTGTCGATGCCCATCCTGACGAGCTTCCTGACCATCTTCGGGTCGCTTCCGGCCTGGCCGCAGATGCTGGTCTCGACGCCGTACTTCTTGCAGGTCTTGATGACGTTCTCGATGAGCTTGAGCACTGCCGGGTGCTTCTCGTCGTAGAGCTTGAAGACGCGCTCGTTGTCCCTGTCTATGGCGAGGGTGTACTGGGTGAGGTCGTTGGTTCCGAAGCTGATGAAGTCAAGGCCCTCTTTGATGAGGTCTTCAATGATGAGGGCACTTGCTGGGGTCTCGACCATGACGCCCCACTCAACGTCCTTGTGCGGGACGAGGCCGACTGAGAGGGCAATCTCCTTGGCGGTCCTTATCTGCTCCGGGTGGCTGACGAGCGGGAGCATGACGCCTATGTTGTCGTAGCCCTCGTCGACGAGCCTCTTGATGGCCTTGAACTCGGCCTTGAGAATCTCCGGCTGGTCGAGGCCTCTCCTTATCCCGCGCCATCCGAGCATCGGGTTCCTCTCGATCGGCTCGTCCTCTCCGCCCGGGAGCTCGCGGAACTCGTTGGTCGGGGCATCAAGCGTCCTGTACCAGACGCGCCTCGGGTAGAAGGCCTCGACGACCTTCCTGATGCCCTCGACGAGCTTGTTGACGAGTTCCTCCTCCCTACCCTCCTTGATGAACTTGACCGGGTGGGCGCCTATGCCGAGTATCATGTGCTCCGCTCTCAGGAGTCCAACGCCGTCGGCACCGGTGGCTGCAACCCTCTCGGCAACCTCAGGCATTGAGACGTTAACCTTGACCTCGGTGGCGGTGATGAGTGGCGCGCCGGCAACGACGACCCTGCTCTCTGCCTTCTCCTTTTCCTCCTTAACGAGGCTCTTAACTACGCCCTTGTAGACGACACCCCTGGTTCCGTCAACGGTGATGAGCATGCCATCCTTAAGCTTCTTGGTGGCTTCCTTGGTACCAACGACGGTTGGGATGCCGAGCTCTCTTCCGACTATGGCCGCGTGGCAGGTCCTTCCGCCCTCGTCGGTAACGATAGCGGAGGCTCTCTTCATGGCTGGAACCATGTCCGGGTTGGTCATGGTGGTGACGAGGACGTCGCCCTCCTTGACCTTGTCAATGTCGTTGACGTCGAGGATTATGACGACCTTACCGGCACCGACACCCGGGGAAGCTCCGAGACCCTTGAGGACGACCTCCATCTCCTCGGTGACCTCTTCAGCTTCCTCTGTCTTGACCTCCTTGAGGGTGGTTATCGGCCTGGACTGGACGATGTAGAGCTTGCCGTCGTCCTTGTCGTAGGCCCACTCGATGTCCTGCGGGTACTGGTAGTGTGCCTCTATCTTGGCGCCCATCTGGGCGACCTCAATAATCTGTTCCTCGGTGAGAACCTGCTTTTTGACGTACTCCGGGCCGAGGAAGTCGACGACCTTGACGAGAACGGTTCCCTTACCGGTCTCGGGGTTGCGGACGTACATGACCTCCTTCTCGGCGATGTACTTCTCCTTTATCTTCCAAGTGCCCTTCTCGACTATGTACTCGTCGGGTGAAACGGCACCGCTGACGACGGCCTCACCGAGCCCCCAAGCACCGTTGATCATTATCTCGTTCCTGTCGTTGGTGACCGGGTTGGCGGTGAACATGACGCCGCTGGTCTCGCTGTTGACCATCTTCTGGACGACCGCTGAGAGGTAAACCCTCCTGTGGTCGAAGCCCTGCTTTGCCCTGTAGAACGTAGCGCGGGCGGTCCAGAGTGATGCCCAGCACATTCTGACGTTCTCAAGGAGGTCTTCATCGCCATAGACATCCAGGTAGGTCTCCTGCTGACCGGCGAAGCTCGCCTCCGGAAGGTCCTCAGCGGTTGCAGAGGAGCGAACGGCGACGTAAACTGCATCCTTACCAAACCTTTGGCTGAGCTTGTGATATGCGTCAAGAACCTCGTCGGCTATCTCCTTGGGCATGGGCATGCTGTCTATAAGCTCCCTTATGAGGGCGGTATTGTCGAGAAGCTCCCTGCTGTCATCGACGTTGGTCCTGCTCACAATGTCCATAATCCAGTCTTGGAGGGGTCTGGCCTCCTCCGGGGCGGCCGCAAGAACATCGGCGAGAACGCCGCTCTTGGCCTTTTCACTCATTATCCTCTCGATGTCGTTCTTGCTGACCTTAACATTGTTGACGAAGTACTTGTAGGCCTCAGCCGTAACGCAGAACCCGGGAGGGACGGGTATTCCCGCGTTGGTAAGCTCGCCAAGGTTGGCGCCTTTTCCACCAACGAGGGGAACATCCTCCTTCCCAAGCTCCTCAAACCACTTTACAAACTTGTATTCACTCATCTGAATCCCTCCACAAACTGTTACTGCGGGTGATATATCGGGAGTTCACTTTTAAAATTAACTATACAGAAGTGTTCTTCAGCGTACAGAAATGAAAGAGAGGCTTGAAGTGTCCATTCACGCCTTTAGCGCTCCTTGTTCTTTTTCAAGAGGTAGATTCTGAACTTTCCATTGTAGAACTCCTCGGTTAGGACGTACCGTCCGCTCTCCTCGATGTTAAGGTGATTTGAGGGTTCCTTGAGGATTATGACTCCATAGTAACCCTCACTGACCCTCTGGAGCACCGTTTTTCTATCTAGAGCCATGTCAACCCTCGCATGGGGATAGTAGAACCCGGCCATCGTGTAAAGACCCGGCGAGACTAGAAGACTCTCCGCTGGATGCTCTGCTGAAATCCTCGATAGAACCGTCGCTTCGGCCGCCCCCTCCATGTTCCACCGCTCGTGCAGACTGTGGGCGCTCGATGCCACGGGGATCAGCACCAGCAATGCTATTCCAGCGACAAGGACGGTTCTCTTCCTGACCCCCGACTCTTTTCCCAACCGCCTGAGTGCCTCTGAGATGGCATCCACGGCAAGCTCAACTCCCTCCACCGCCATCAATGCAATTGCAGGTGCTAGGAACGTGATGAAACGCGTCTCCTTGTGGGTTACCGTTAGTATCCCCATCAAACCTATGAAGAGCCAGCTTGTCAGCAACCAACCTTCGTCATCCTTCTTCAACCTGAGGAAGCCTATGGCTGCTATGGCGGGCAGGACGCGCCCCATGTCCTTCAGAAGGAGGTGGAAGTAGTTCGACACCGAAACCGGTCTGTCCAAGGTTACAACCCTTGAGGCAATACTGAAGGGTCTGAAAACCCCTCCATAGTGAACGTGCCCAAGGTAGAACCAGGGGAGCAGTGTCATGAGGAGAATCCCAAACCCTATCCAGTACTCTCTTCTCTTAATCCATCTCCAGTCCTCAGTGAACCATAAGTATGCTAAGAAGACCGCTATTATCGAAAGCCCAGTGTACCTTGTGAGTATTGCCAGACCCGCTGAAATGAACGCCCCGTAGATTCTCATCCCTCTCCCGCTCTTTTTCCCGGTATAAAAGAGATAAACCGCGAGCGTGTAGAAGAACGTGAACTCACTGTGGACAAGCTCCCTGGTCCCCATAGTGAAGGCCAGTGGATTGAAGATGAAGAACCCCACGGCGGCGAGGGCTTTAACCTCGCTCCGGAACATCCCTTGGGCGAGCAGGTACGTAACGACGGCGGTGAGGGCAAAAGAGACCGCCGAAACGAGCCTAGCAACGGTCAGCTGGCTCAGCGGTTCGTGGATGAAGTGGTAGAAGAGCGAAAGTGTGTACGGGTAGAGAGGGGGGCGGTACATCATGTATATCCCTTGATAGGTGAAGTTAGAGATGCCGTGCGTGAGGCTCCTGGCTATATCAATGTAGAGTGCCCCGTCGTAGGTCAGCGTGTCATTGGGGGGAAGCGAGAACAGCTGGAGCAACAGTGCGGAGGCGAAGATTAGGATAACCGTCACCTTTTTCTCCATCCTGCATCACCCATATCAAACTTTATCCCGAGGAACGCCGCGTAGGATAAGGCCGATAGGAAGGCACCCTCTATACCTATCTCCGTCATGAGGACGAGGAGGGTGAAGGCGAAGGTCCCGGTTACTGCCGAGCGGTCCGCCTCCCTTAGGAGCACCCCGAGAAAAACCGCCTCTACAATCCCGATTATCCCAAAATCGTAGGCCGGCTGGCCGAAGAGTGAATAAGTGTAGCCGACATCCCTGCCGAAGAGGTGGCCAACGTAGCCAGTGGGGTCACTCTGGAAGAGGAGGATGTGATTTCCGAAGGGCATTCCCCACTCAAAAAGGTGCTCGTAGACGGTGTAGGTTGAGCCAACCCTGTAAAAAAGCGTTCCAATGAGTCCGAGACTCCAGTCGGGGTAGAGGTGCCTTGTTACCCAGTATCGCGCTAGGAGCATCGCAGCGAAGAGAAAAATCGTCAGGATCAGCAGGCTTTTCTTCTTCACGAACGCCCTAAGGGAGATGCCCCCGTAGGCTTCGGCGAGTATGTAAGCCGTCAGAACCCCTATTCCGACCGTCCTAGAAGCTCCTACGATGGCTATCACGAGTCCGAGGAGCATGAGCCAGGGGGAGGGGTACGCCCCGATGGCGATTATCAAAACATCCCCCGCGGCCAGAAAGGGAACGCTCGCTACCGTGTACCTCAGCCAGGGCTTCATCAGCGGGACGCCAAAGGCGACTATGCCAATGGAGAAGAGTGCTACGGCTATAACCCCCCCAATAATTCCTATCCTCCTGGCCCTCCCCAGGAATACCGCCTTTCTTAGGAGCCAAATGGCCAGCCCCATGGCGGGGATGCCCGCGAGAAAATAAACTGGCCCTAGGGGAATGAGGAACAGGAGGGTAAGACCAAGGTAGAGGGCTTCTCTCCAGCGAATCATGGAATTGCTCTTGCCCCAGAGCACGTACGATGCCATGACCGTGAGGAGGAATACGACGGCATAAACTGCAGGGGCAACAAGGGGTTTTCCGAGTATGTCCGAGTAGATGAGCTTCCCAGTAAGGGCCGCTCCGAGATATGCCCATACCACTGCAAACGCCGCATCAGACGGCCTCACGCGTCGCCCTCCTTCTCTGCCATCCCTTCACCAAGATGTAGGCTCCGATCAGAAACAGCAGATAAACTGGGAGGTCGAGTATCCCGGTCTCAACCCCCACCAGCCCATACGCTAGGGTCGCGTAGTAGAGGGACAGCGTGACCGGGTTCCGGGCGTTCTGTATCATACCATAGTAAAGCCCCAAGAGGAGGCCCTCTAAGATTGCAAACACCCCAAAGTCAAGGTACATCCCCCCGAGTAGAGTAGGGGTTATCGTCACACCGGTGTGGACGTAGAGGAACTTCGCCACAAGCCCCCTTGGGGAGTAACCCCCCTCAAAGTATGAGCTGACTCCGAGCCATTGGAGTTCCCCATGGTAAGTACCTGCCCAGTCCCCGCGCCAGACTATCACGTCGAGGACCGAGGTAGAACTTTGCACCCTCGTCCAGAGGCTTGAAATGCCCTGTCCCCGCATTTCCGTCATCACAGCCCCCATAATGAGGACGCCCATGAGTATAGCCACTACGTGGACTGGCTTAAGCTTTCCCTCGGAGCGCAGTCTCTCGTAGTAGGCCGAGCCTATAGCCAGCAGGTCAACTAGAACCGGGGTCCTGTAGGCGTAGAGGGCAACGATGAAAGGGTAGAGGAGGGAGTAGCGCTTTCCCTTGAGGAAGAGGTATACGCTCGACGGGACTCCGAGGAAGTAGGTGAGGGCTGTCAGTTCAGGCAGGAGGTGGGTCCTTATAGCCGGGTCGAGGAGAGGCACCTTTCCGAGCAGGAGGATTTGAAGGGCGATTATTCCTATTGACCCCCAAAAGGCCCAGACCGCATACTCATCCCTGAACCTCAGGCCTTGATCTTCCCATTCAATTCCATCACCCCAGTATATTCCAAGGACCATCGCTATGGCAAAGGCAGTCCCAACGGCTATCGTCTTGGGTTCGGCAAGTCCTATCGCTATGAACGTTATGAAAGCCACTGGAATCAGTAGGGGCAGTCCCTTCATCCAGTCCTCACCTCAAGGAGCTTGAGGTTCAGGTTCCTCTCGTTCGAGTTCACGTAGAGGATGCCATACATGTAAACCCTGTACCCACTTAGGTATTCCTTTAAAAAGCTCAGCGGAACCCTGTTAGCGGTGATTATGGCACCGTTTGAACTCATCTGGTTTATAGTTAGGGAGCCGTAGGACTTGTAGTCCGCCTTGTACTTCAGCATACCGAGGGTTATCGGGCTTATGTTGCCCTCGATGTAGATAGTCCCGCCGAACCTCTCCGAGTAAGCCGGAACCTTGAGGTTATCTATTATATCACCGAGCTTTCCCAGTTGGGGTGGGAGATCATAGACGTAGACCTTTCCTTTATAGGAGATGTGTATCTCCTCAGCCTTTATCTCCTCCATTGTTGAGCTTGGCCCCCCAATGCTCAGCACTTTTCCATCCTTTATTATGTATATAGTCGAACCCTGGACACTGAAGAGGGTGCCGCTGATAATGCTCCCGTTCACAGTTTTTACAGTTATCGTGACGTTGAATCCCTTGACAAGAAGACCGTAGGCATGGTTTGCGGCCTCGTAAATCTCACCGCCTTTGTAGTGCTCCGTGCTGTAATTGAGGACCACACCAGCGGCTGCTATAAGCAGAATCAGGGTGATAGTTAGAACGAGATCTCTTCTTTTCATTGGTCTCACCATCCGCCGTTCTTCTCTGCTTTCGCCCGTTTTATGCCTTTTGGTAGGTTCCTGGAGAATACTTGATGTCCTCACAAATGGGACATTTAGCTCATGCTCACTCTCTCAAGGGGGTACACACTTCTTTGGATATCTTACGAATCTATCGAGCGTTACCGGTAGATATGGGCCGTGGAGGGATGTTTTATGGTCATTGAGGCCTTTTATCCCCCACTGTGAACGAAATATTTATATCCATGCTGAATTCACAGTAGTGTTGACCATTATGATCGGAGGTGTTCGAATGAATCGGAAGGCTTTGAGCCTTTTAGTCGCGGTAGTGATGTTGGCGGCAGTAATTTCAATGGGCGCTACACTTGCCTCCGCTACTGTATTCCCTGAGGTTAGAGCTACCACCAAAGTCACCCTCCCGCAGAGGTTCACAAACGACATGATGCCATTGATGGCTCACAGGACGGGTGCTCTAAAGGCACCCTTAGACCAGTACGAGCAGGTAGTTGGATTCCACTTTAACCCCCTGACTCAGAATGCTTTTGAGACCGCAGTCAAAAATGCACCCTTTAATCCAATAAGCGCCAGCATCCTTCTCCCGAACGGGACTTCAAGTGTTCCCACAACCCTGCCGGCAGAAATGAACAACAGTCTTTACCTCCCACCCATTGGGAACCAGGGCTACGTTGGCTCGTGCAACGCTTGGAGTTCAACCTATTATGTATGGACCTACATGCTGAACTGGTGGAGGAACAACCCTCACCCGAGTACTGCCAGCGATATCATGAACCCAACATTTACCTACAACCTCATCAATGGTGGTGCTGATGAGGGGAGTAACCCCTGGGACGCGATGAACCTCATATCCACCATTGGTGCGGTTCCCCTTAATGACTTCCCGCTTTATGTTCTCGGCCCGTATGGAGATCCCTCTAACTACGCTTGGGTCTGGCCCAACCTCACCCAGTGGGAAGAAGCCGCACACAACAGCGGCACAAGCGCCATGTATGCGTGGCAGTATTACGAACCAGGTACCCCCGAGCTGTACCAGATACCGGGTCAGTGGTACTACCTGAATTTCACCAACGCTACCCAGTGGAACTACACCAAGGCACTCCTCGCGAAAGGATACGTTCTCCAGACAACAATAAACGTCCTGCCAAGCTTCCAATTCCTTGGCCAGCCCGGACAGTTCCTTGGGTACCTTGAGTTCTACGCGCATTATGCTAACAAGTTCGGGCAGGAGTATTGGACCAACGGTTCATACGCCTCGTGGACCGTAGAAGACCTCCTTGACTACGCTCAAAGGAACTATAACGTCTGGGCATCTGCCACAACCGGCAATACTGCAGCGCTTTTGAGGATGATCGAAGAGGGCAACATGTCGGTTGACTTAATGAAAGACGTCCTCCAGAACAAGCTTGGAATTAATCTCAACGAGCCGGTGTATGTAGCGGCCGGACAGCTTGAGGCTGCCGTCAACGCCAGCTTTATCAGCAACCAGAGCTGGATAACCAACGCCACGTTCTACCTCTCGACCTATTCAGTGAACGGTGAGAGATGGTTCCTCAACAACGGCTTTGATGCACTGTTCACCCTTGCAAACTTTGAGTGGATGATACACTACGTGCCCATCGGTGAATACCTCCAAGGAAGGGCACCTTACCTGAACTTTAACAACTACTACCAAAACTGGCAGGGCGGACACGCCGTCACAATAGTTGGGTACGATGACACTGCCCAGACCCCAGACGGACAGGGAGCCCTCCTCATGGTGAACTCGTGGGGTACGGACTGGGGATACAACGGATACTGGTACTTCTCGTACCAAGCCGTTCGCAGTGCCGGTGAGTACTTCAACACCACAGTCGATGGAATCTTCCCGGTTCAGTACCAGATAGAGTGGCCGGTATCTTGGGGTGGAAGCTCAGCCTTTGTCTACGTGCCAAAGGCAGCCAACTACACACCGGACCTTATGGCAGTAGTTGGCATAAAACACCCGGTTAGGGGAGAGGTTGTCGATGGGGTGTATGGTAACACTCAGTTCATCCCAGCCGGTATCCCAGTTGGAGTAATGGTAAGCAATGACACATGGGAGCACAACTTCCTCGACTTCTGGAGCGACTACCTGTGGAGCGACATAACCAACAAGACAACCGCCGCAGACCTTCCGCAGGACCACCCGTTCCCGAACAGCCCAATGGCCTTTGATATAAGCAACGCCATTTGGAACGTAACTTACTACATATCCACCCATCCCAACGTAACTCCATACTACGCCACGTTCTTTGTTGCCCCACATGACCTTCTCAAGGACAATATAACCGGCTATGTGTACAACTTCACCATACTCCTTCAGACACCTTGGGGCAAGTACCCGATAGCGGCCAACACCAGCAAGGTCACCATCCCCGATGGGGGTCAAACTGTTGTTACCGCCACCGTTCCGATAGCCAACTACGGTCCGCTTTCGCTCCCAAGCAATTCGTCCGTTAACTTTGGAAGTTTCAAAGTCGACGTTGCCAGCATAGTGCCACTTGAGGGCGCTTATGTGCTCATTGGTGGCAAGGAATACCAGTTGACACCCGAAGAGGGAGGCTTCTACTACTACGGCACGGGAATTGACCAGGCCCTCCAGCTACCGGCAGGAACCTACAACTACACTGTGGTCGTTGTCTATCCAAACGGCAAGGAAGTTGCACTGCCCCAGAGAGTTGTGACCATAAAGGAGCCGATGGTCTACATAAAGAGCCCCGAGCCGACTGTCTACAACACCAGCACACTTGAACTCTCCGTGAAAGTCGTAGATGTTCTCAACATAACCAACGTTACCGCAACCGTCGATGGAAAGACTATCTCCTTGGATTACAACAACACAACCGGTCTCTATGAGGCCCCACTCAGCCTTGCAAGCGGTACATATACCCTTACGGTTACAGCCGATGATACTGCCAACAACACGGGCATGGCAGAGGTCCACTTTGTCGTCCACACTAGAGCAAAGATCACGGAGGTTAACACCGAAACCCAGAACGTTACCGTTGGAGTAATAGGTGGCTCTGCCAAAGTTACCGCCAACGGCTCCACAGTAGTCGCCAACGTTTCAACCTCCACCGGGAACGTTGAGGTTCAGGTTCCGCTCGTCAACAACGTGCCCTCGATTGTCGTTAATGCAACCGCCGTTCAGAACGTTATCAGCGGAAACAACAACGTAAGCCTCGCGGCATCGTGGAATGCCACCCTCACTAACGCCGTGGTTAGCACCCGGAAGGTCAAGAGCGAAGGCAGTAAGGATCTCTACTCAGTTACCATAAAGGCGGATGTTAAGATCGGCGAGCACGGTGTTGCAGTGGTTGCCCTCAGGAACATCAACATAACCGACATCTATGTCTGGAAGAACGGCCAGAAGGTGCAGCTTACAACCGATGAGAACAACCCACTTGGCTACTACTACGTCCAGAGCGGCATCGTCTTCGTTGTCCTCAAGGAGGACCCGACAATCGAGGCGGATGGATACACGGAGGTTCCGGTTAAGCCCATGATAACCATAAACACCCTTAACTTTATTGGCTACCGCTATTACAACATGTACAGCCAGCGGTTTGAGAATCTTTACAGTGAGGCCGTCAAGCTTGGTGTTAACGACACGATACTTCAGCAGGCTAAGAGTCTTAACGAGACCGCGGCCCAGTATTATCAGAAGGCACTCGACCTCACCGGTGGCAACATAATCATACACCTCAGTGACCCGAGCCTTATAATGCCTCTCAGAAAAGCATATCTCAATGAAATGTATGCAGTACAGCTCCTCCAGAAGGCAATCGAGGACATGCAGAAGGAGGGCTGATGCCCTCTAAATCTCTTCTAATTTTCTTTATTTTATAATGAGCAAGCTTTTAAGGCTCAGCGCGTTTTTCTCCCCGGTGGGGGATATACGTTAAAATCCACCGCATCCAAGGTGAGGTTCTTTTGGCGGCATGCGACGAATAAGTCATAGAGGATGTTTTATAGTTATTGAGGCCTTTTATTCTCCTTACATGAGCGAAATATTTATATTAATGCAAGATTTACAGTAGTGTTGCCCATTACTACAGGAGGTGTTTGAATGAATCGAAAGGTTTTGAGCCTTTTTGTAGCGGCTGTAATGTTGCTGTCAGTAGTCCCGGTGTTTATGCCATACACCGCAGCAACGTCTACTTCTAACTCACAGGCCCGCGTGGTATCAACCCCCAATGGCCCTCTGACGCTCCAGGAACTGAATCCTAACGTTGCAAAGTATTTGGGTATACTCCACGGGACACTAACGGCATCAAATAAGAAGGAAGTCCGCTTAATAATGGCTCCCCAGAGGGGTTACAGTGCTCTGGTTATTAAAGAGTTGAAGAACCTTGGAGCTAGGATCGCCCCGATAAGCAAACCCAAGTACGATTTCATAGTAGCCACGCTCCCCGTTGATAAGCTCCCTCTTCTCAAGTCCATGAAAGGCCTCGCCTACGTCTGGGAAGACAGGACAATAAAACTCCCGAAGCCTATGAAGCCCGAGGCCTATCCCAAGGCGCCGATAAATACCCTCACCTCAACGGGAGCGGGCGGGTATAATCCCTTTGACTGGGATATGTACTCAATCGATGCCCCACAGGCCAGGGAAGAGTACAACGTGACCGGTGCAGGTGCCGTTGTTGCCGTCATAGACACCGGTGCCGACGTCGCCCAGCCCTACCTCCAGCAGACCCCTGACGGGAGGAGAAAGATCATCTACTGGCTTGATGAGACAGGTGAGGGCAACGCGTACCTTAAGTATACATTTAACTCAAGTAAAGTCGTCAATGGCACCGTAGACATCGTTCTCAACAACGTCACGATAGACTGGGGTCCCTACGCCACCTTAGTCATGAGACCGAGTGAGTACACGACCCTTAATGAGGTTAATGTTACTATCGATTTTGGAGACGTCAACGTCACCAATGGAACTTACCGCTTCGGGTTCCTTCCTGAGAGATACTTTGACATAAACTTCGACCACAACTACGATGAGGTTTATCTGGTTCTCGTTGATCCAAACAACGACACCTACTTCTACCCGGTTCCCCTCCAGCTCAACCTGACCCCCGCCAACACGCAGGTTGCGATAATTTTCCAAAACGGGACTCCAGTTGAACTTAACGGCACTCTCCTTATGAAAATGATGACCGTTCCAAACGGAGGGAACTATACCTACGATGTTAATCTGAGTAGAGCTAAGCAGGCTAGATCCTTTGACAGGACTGGTGCTTACCTCCTCCTCGGACCGGGTTCAGTTAACAACCCGTACTATGTGACCTTCATGGAAGGCTCAGCTTCACCCACTGAGCTTGCCAATGGCACCATCTACAACAGCGTCGTCTTCTGCGGTCTCAATGGGAACACCGCTGTTTTCGGATGGGACGGCGGCCAGCACGGCACCCATGTCTCAGGAACTATAGCCGGTTACGGCCTGCCTGGAACCTACTTCGCAGGCCTTGAGGGTGTTGCTCCCGGTGCGCAACTTATGGAGTTTAAGTCACTCTCGAGTATTGGCTATGGACAGGACTCGTGGATAATCTATGGAATGATCGACGCCACTCTAAAAGGGGCAAACGTCATAAGCATGAGCCTCGGCGGTCTCTGGAGCGGATACAATGACGGCCTTGAGTCCCCCGAGAACTACTACGCCGACCTGCTCACCGAGCGGTTTGGCGTCACCTTCGTGGTAGCCGCCGGCAACTCAGGTCCCAGCACCACCACAGTAGGTTCACCTGGCGATGCTGACTTCGTTATAACCGTTGGTGCCCTAAGAAACGGAACCAGCTGGAGCTTCTTCTATGGTCTTAAAGACGTCTACACCGGTCCGGCCAGCTTCTCCAGCAGAGGGCCACGCCTTGACGGCATGGTCAAGCCTGACGTCATGGCCCCAGGTGAGTTCGTGTTCTCAAGCCTGCCGATATGGTCTCTTGGCTATTACGGAACTTGGGCATCGGACTTCTGGGACGGAACCTCGATGGCCACCCCGCACGTCAGCGGTGCCGCGGCACTTCTCATCAGCTATGCCAAGGCTCACAACCTGACCTATGATCCCTTCATGATAAAGAGGGCACTTGAACTATCCGCCAATCCGATGAGCGGTGCCCTCCCGATAGACCAAGGCTACGGTCTCATCAATGTTGACAAGGCAATACAGGAGCTTATCAAGCTCAGCAAGGAGAAGACCACCTACATCTATGCAGGGACGACCTTTGCACCCTACCAGAACGCTCTAGGCGAGAAAGAGCTTCCTCTCGTTGCAAACATACTCTTCGACGGCTGGTTCCAACTTGCACACAACCTTCCGTACCTCTATAGGGGTGTTTACCTCAGGAACGAGAGACCCGTTGCCGTCCCGATATACATCTACGGGATGGATTACAACAGGGCCTCCGGTGACTTGAACCTCGTAAGTGGTACCTACAGGATATTCACAAGTGAACCCTGGCTCATGGTCAACAAGAAGGCCGTTCATGCTGCCATCGGTATGGGTGAGTCAGGATTTTACACCACCACGGGTCTCGTCTACGTTACAATTGACTACTCAAAGCTTCAGAAACCTGGAACTTACGTTGGCTACGTCTACATCGATGATCCGAGCACCAGTTACATCGACGGCGCCGTTCCAGTTATAGTGACCGTTCCAATAAACAAGAACGACGCCCCGACCGGACACTTAAGCGATACTGAGTTATCGGGTCAGGCCAAGCACTACTACGTCGACGTCCCTGCTGGAACCAAACTCCTCAAGATAACCATGAGCGTTCCCGTTGATGAGAACGGTGTCCCCATGGGCAGGGTTAGGCCGGTTATAGCTACCCCGCGTGGTATTGTCAAGTACATTGGGGTCCCCGGGTACTACTTCGTCGGTGCTGGAACCCCATACCTTAACTACACTTGGGAGATCCCCAACCCGCAGCCGGGAACTTGGGAGGTAACCGCCTACTCTAGTGTCAGCAGCTACGCCAGAACCGGCTATGAGCTGTCCCACTATAGCATTGACGTCCAGCTTGAGGGCGTTACTGTTACACCGGAGCGGATTTACAAAGATGTCAACGGACCAGGAAACTACACGGTCAGCGCCACCTATACCAACACAATGAGCAGTGTAAACGTTACACCCTTCGGCTACGGTCTCGGCAGACTTGATAGGGCTATAGGATTCCTTGAAACAATCAACCAGGGCCAGTGGAAGATTGTGGACATCATAAACGCAACGAGCGGCCGGAAGGTTTATTATCTCAGAACTGGCATAACCGCGCCGGAGAACAAAAGTGCAGACCTTGACCTCTACGTGTTGTATTACTCCACTTGGAATGCACTCATGGCAGACCTGAACAGCGGGGTATTGGGAAGGAACGCGACTCGCATTTACACTAACCAGATTGGTCCAACTTCCTACGAAAGCTTTGAGAAGTTCATGCCGGCCCCAGGGTATTACCTGACTGTTGTGCATGGATACTACGTTCCGGTTGCCAACATGAGCTACATTTACTACCACCAGATTCTCAGCGACAACGGGCAGATAACCCCTGAAACATCTAATTTCACCCTCCCATTAGGCTCCTCCGCGAGCATCGACTACAATGTAAATCTCCCTGACGACGGAACCTACCTTGGAGTTGTGGGCCTCAACGATGCGGATACTGGAATAGCCCTCTCGTACTCTCCGGTCATAATGCAGGCTGGACTGCCGGAGACCTACGTTGCCCTTATGGGTTCACTTGTCATGGGAAAAGCCAGCCTCATGACCCTTAAGATACTCGACGCGGCAACAATGATGCCAATCCACGGTGAGGCAACCGTTTACATAAACGGCAGGCAGTACGTAGCTGAGAACGGGGAACTTCAGTTCTACTACACCCCGACCAATAGTGAAGTCGAGTTCCACGTAAAGGTCGTGACACCCTACTACAAGGACTATGAGGGTACCTTCGTCAAGAAAGTCGCCGAACCTTTCCACCAGCCAATTACATCAACCAAGCAGATGAGCATCAACATTGTAAAGGGCAACGCTGAGGTAGTCAGCAGCTCCATCAAGTGGGGTCAGGTGAGCTTAACCGTTAACGGCACCCACGGAACAAACGCCACCATGATGATTATCCTCCCAGAGGACTCCAAGGTGAACAGTGTTGTGGTCGTACCCAGGGATCACTTGATATCCTGGTACACAGTCAAGAAAACCTACGCAGTTTACCTGTTTGTCACGGTCAAGTTCGCTTCACCGGTTAGCATAAAGGTAGACTTCGCTATCCCACAGATCCCGCTGTCCACCCTTAACTACATTGGCTACCGCTATTACAACATGTACAGCCAGCAGTTTGAGAAGCTTTACAGTGAGGCCTTCAAGCTCGGCGTCAACGATACTATCCTTGAGCAGGCTAAGAGTCTTAACGAGACAGCGGCCCAGTATTACCAGAAAGCACTAGACCTTGCAGGCGGTAACATAATCATACACCTCGGCGACCCGAGCCTTATAATGCCACTTAGGCAGGCCTACGTCCACGAACTGAAGGCGGTGAGGCTCCTTCAGGGGGCAATCGAGGACATGCAGAAGGAGGGCTGATGCCTCCCTTCATCCTTTTGTTTTGCAGGCACAAGCTTTTAAGGCACCACGCGTTTCTCCTGCAGGTGGAAGTTGTGATATATGTTAAAGTCTATCGCACTCAGGGTGAGGTTCTTTTGGCGGCATGCGACGAGGAACTGCTTGGGAAGACATTCAGGGAGGGTGAAATCAAGCTCGAGGTCAAAGAACGATTTTACAAAGGTGAACTCGTGGAGGAGGATGCATTGGAAAGTCTCTTGGCAGATGCAACCATAGCCAACCTTACGGGAGAGCACTGTGTCTCGAAAGCCGTTGAGCTTGGCTACATTGATAGGAATCGAGTGCTCTACGTGGATGGGATTCCACACGCTCAGATGGCCCGGCTGTTCTTTTGACTCCAATAACTTCAACGTTTTTAAGCACGGCCCCGTTTTTACCACCGGTGGGAACATGGGCGAGAGGTTCTGCTACAGATGTGGAATAAGCGAGGATGAAGGTGGTCCTCTAATCGAGGGACTCTGCCAAGTGTGCTACCGCAAGGAGAACCCTGTCCTTCTAATTGGAGACGAGATAAACACCGAGCTCTGCCAGAACTGTGGGAGCTACAAGAAGAGGGGAGTATGGGTTGACCCAAAGAGCTATGAACTTGAGGAGTTGATATTTGAAGTTGCTGACAACGCGCTTCTCGAGACTCTTGAGGACTCACTGAGCGGGAAGATCAGAGAATATGAGGTCGCTTCAATGGAAGAACTGGAGAATATTGATGATCTTCCGGTTGGGAGGGCCGTTATTGCATTCCAGCCGATAGACTGGCATATCGAGTACTTCCCCGCGATAGTAACCTACGAGGTCCGCGTTAAGGCGAAAACGCACGAACTTCAGCGCGAGCTTCACGACGAGCGGAAGCACGTCACCGTCTACGTCCGCCAGACCGTCTGCCCGCGCTGTTCTAAGTTCCTTGGGGGCTACTTCGAGGCCGTCCTCCAGGTCCGCGCCGATGGAAGGCCCCTGACGGAAGAGGAGAGGAAGGCCATTGGAAAGCTCGTAGAGGAAAAGGTTGACGAGATAATGCGCAGGGACCGGATGGGCTTCATCCAGGACACGATTGAAAAGGAGGAGGGGGTGGACTTTTACATGGGGTCAACGTCCTCCGCGAGAAAGCTCGCCCAGGCTATAAAGGAGAAGTTTGGGGGGATGGTAAGCGAGGCCTACGAGCTGGTGGGCATTGACAGGCAGACTAGCAGGGAAACTTACAGGACGAGCGTGAGCATCAGAATCCCGAAGTTCCGGAGGGGCGATATAGTGGCCGATAAGAAGGGCAAAGTCTATGCGGTCGAGAAGGTGGACGGAAGGGGCCTCTCGCTGAGGAACCTGAGCACGGGGGAGGGCAAGCATCTCAATTGGAAGACGGTTAAGCAGGAGGAACTCGATACGGTTGAGCACGAGAGGAGCGAGGCGATGGTGACGAGCATCACCCTTGGAGAGGTTCAGATGATGGACATGAAGACCTACGAGACCTACGAGCTTGAGAAGCCAAAAAGGCCCCTCAGGGAGGGGGAGGTTTATCAAATGGTCGAGGTCAGGGGGAGGAAGTACTTCCTCTCAAAGGAGGGATGAATTCTCTTCTCCTTTCCCAACCACTTCGATGACCGTTCCTGCCCATCAACCTTTTTAACCAGAGGCTTAGAACGCTCTCCGGTGATGGAGAATGAAGAAGACGGTGGTTATCATAGGCGGTGGCGCGGCAGGAATGAGCGCTGCATCTAGGATTAAAAGACTCAAGCCAGAGTGGGACGTCAAGGTCTTCGAGGCTACTGAATGGGTAAGCCATGCCCCATGTGGCGTTCCCTACGTCGTCGAGGGCATCTCGCCCACGGAGAAGCTCATGCACTACCCTCCGGAGGTCTTCATCAAGAAGCGCGGCATAGACCTGCACATGAAGTCCGAGGTTATCGAAGTCGAGCAAGGGAAGGTCCGCGTCAGGGAGCCTGATGGAGAGAAGACCTACGAGTGGGACTACCTGGTCTTCGCGAACGGAGCATCGCCAAGGGTGCCACCCATAGAGGGCATGGATCTTCCAGGTGTTTTCACAGCAGACCTTCCACCGGACGCGGTTGCCATAAGAGGATACCTTGAGAAGAGCCCCGTGGAGAACGTCGTCATCATAGGCGCCGGCTACATAGGCGTCGAGATGGCAGAAGCGTTTGCGGCCCAGGGGAAGAACGTCACCCTCATAGAGAGGAACGAGAGGGTCATGGAGAATGCCTTCGACAGGGAAGTAACGGACGTTCTTGAGGAGGAGATGGGGAAGAGGCTCAACCTGAGAACCGAGGAGATAACGCTCCGCATTGAGGGTAAGGAAAGGGTTGAGAAGGTGATAACCGACGCCGGTGAGTACAAGGCCGACCTCGTAATCGTCGCAACAGGCATAAGACCGAACGTGGGGCTGGCAAGGGAGATAGGCGTTAGGATAGGCGAGACTGGTGCGATATGGACGAATGAGCGGATGGAGACCAGCATTGAGAACGTTTATGCCGCGGGAGACGTTGCAGAAACCAAGCACCTCCTGACCGGAAGACGAGTCTGGATACCTCTAGCACCACCCGGAAACAAGATGGGCTACGTTGCAGGTAGCAACATAGCAGGAAAGGAAATCCACTTCCCCGGTGTCCTTGGAACGAGCGTCACGAAGTTCTTCGACGTCGAGATTGGAAAGACCGGTCTCACGGAGACAGAGGCCATGAGGGAGGGCTATGACGTCAGGACGGCTTTCATAAAGGCAGGAACGAGGCCGCACTACTACCCCGGTTCGCGGTCGATATGGCTAAAGGGGGTTGTGGACAACGAGACGAACAGACTGCTCGGAGTTCAGGCGGTCGGCGCCGAGATACTGTCGAGGATAGACACTGCCGCGGCAATGCTGACAGCGGGCTTCACCACTAAGGATGCCTTCTTCACTGATTTAGCGTACGCACCACCATTCGCCCTGGTTTGGGATCCACTTATAGTTCTGATGAGGGTTCTGAAGTTCTGAGTTTCTTTTTACCTTTTTCTTTTGACAAGCCTCGCCCTTTGGGACGGGGAGGAGGTCATCTGCAAGTACGGAACGGGTTAGAAGAGACCGATCCTTGTCTGGCCCTCCGCGATCATTATCCAGTTGGAATCGGACGAGTATAACGTCCGTTGAGGCGCTCTTTGGCATGTTTATGTGGACGGTGCTCCTTACCTTTTTTTCTTCTCGAAAGCCTCGTCCTTTAGGGTTGGGGATGTAGTAATCTAGGATTCGGTCTTTAAGCAGTCAAAACCCTTTTAAACTTTGGAGTGTGATAAGGCCTCGGAGAGGCCACTCAAGGACA
>Ga0256829_1000296_pt1 | contig 56161 bp, 52 predicted proteins | sample 131447metaG_FD_185979 | JGI IMG/M metagenome (GOLD analysis project Ga0256829, IMG submission 185979) | Hydrothermal vent microbial communities from Lau Basin, Pacific Ocean - 131-447 | ecosystem: Environmental > Aquatic > Marine > Hydrothermal vents | place: Pacific Ocean: Lau Basin | collected...
GTCAGCGCCACGCCCCCCACAAGGACCGCGCCCAGCAGCAGGATCAGCCGACGATGGAACATGCTCGGGATGAGCAGCAAAAGCGGGCGCATCAAGCCGCAGATCCTCGCAGACACACCATGAGCGAACACACGATCCGTCGCGCGTCCATATCACCCACATAGTCTATAGAGAATCGGACCGATCCGGGTTCGCTGTCCACAGACAGCCAAACACCGATCTCCCCAGAATCACGACAGATCCGACGGATCAGCCCTCACGCTTATCCCGCTCGATCTCCGCATACGCATTGTGCGAGTGGATCGACTCGAAGTTCTCCGACGAGATCGAGTACCACTCGATCCGATCGTCGTCATCCAGCGCGATCGCCAGATCCCGGATGATGTCCTCAACGAACTTGGGATTCTCGTAGGCCTTCTCCGTCACGAACTTCTCGTCCGGACGTTTCAGGACGGCGTACACCGGGTGGCTCGCGGCCCCCTCGAGCAGCTGGACCAGATCCTCGATCCACATCGAGCCCTTCATCCGGACGCTCGCTTCGATCTTGCATCGCTGGTTGTGCGCCCCGTACTCGGAAATTTCCTTGGAGCACGGGCACAGGCTCGTCGCGGGCGCCGCGACCGTCATCACGAAGTCCTCGTGCGAGTTCGCCGAGCACGCGAAAGTCACCTCGTAGTTCATCAGCCCCTTCTGACGGGTGACGGGCGCTTCCTTCTCGATGAAGTAGGTGAACGAAGCCTCGAAATGGGCTTCCTGCGCGTGGAGCCGCTCCTTGATCGCGCGGGTGATCGCCGGGATGTCCTTGGGTCCGAAGGAGGTCTCGGAGTACTCGTTGAGGACCTCCAGGAACCGGGACATGTGGGTGCCCTTCTGCTCCTGGGGGAGCGCGACATACATGTTGATATTCGCGACCGTGGACTGCTCCCCCCCAGCTCGGGTCGCGAGACGCATCGGGTACACCACATCCTTTACCCCCACACGATCGATCGCGACCCTCCGGTCATCGCTCGTCGCTTGAACATCCGGGATAGTGGAACTCGACGGCGCGCCCTGGGCGGCGTCGTTCGGGCTATTGAGACATGTCACGGTGTGTGCTCCCTTCAGCACTGGATTCGCCCGAATCCTAGCGCCGATGCACTCCCGAGCACCCCATTTTCAGCCCACGATCACGCGTGCGCGGCCGCCTGATGCTTCTGCATCGAGGATTCAACCCACCCGTACCCGGCCGGAACCCCGATCAACGCCCCCGCGCTCCACGCCATCGGGGTCATCATCGTCCACCCGGGCGCATCCCCGCTCGCGATCGCCGCGAGCACCTTCTCCGAACCCGGGACCACAAACACCAGAAGCGGCGCGATCAGCCCAGCGAGAGCGACCCCCAGAATCGCGGGAACCATACTCACGACACGGGAGTCCGATTTCCGGGTGTCCTTCTGATCCGCGTGGTGGAGCATGAGCCCGCTCACGACCCCGGCCAGCAACCCCCCGACAAACCCGCCCCATACGCTCTGACCAGTCAGATCACTCGTGACCTGGAGCCAAGAAGCCCCGAGCGCGGCCAGAACCGAAACGACCAACACCGCCACCATCATCCCAGGATCACCCTTCATCGTCCGAACGATCGACTCGTCGAAAAGGAGCACCTCGTTCCGCGTGTCCCCCTTCTTTGCCGCTTTGGACATCGAGCAGAGCATGATCCCAACGAGCACGAAGATCAGCCCCCCCTCGATCGCAAGCTTGATCAGCCCTCCGGCCCCCGGGTCCGAGCGGAGTGCCTCACCGACCCGGCCACCTCCCCATGCGCCCCAAGCCAGCACGAACCCGGCATTGAGCACCCCCTCACGGAGCGAGAGCACCTTCGTCGCACAGATCCCGATGATCATCGCCATGAACCCGATCCCGAAAAGCACGAACACCCCGCGCACGATCGAGGACGACAGGAGGAGGGTCGCATGACCCGACCCATCCACGGATCGCATCGAGTTCGCAAGCATCCCGGCGATCGGACCGAGTACCAGCAGCGCCACCCCACGGAGAATCCAGATCCAGATCGCGTGTTTCATAGTTCCATCATCGCCCGATCCGGCCTCCAAAGCAAACCCGAGGTGCTCTCGGGACCCGATTTGGGGTAGCATCCAGCTATGAGCCCTATCGCCGAAGACGATCAACGCCCCACGAGCGGACTCATCGAGCACCCCTCGACCCTCGAAGACCTGACCGGGGGATTGGTCTGGCCGATCCTCGTCCGCGCCCCGGCCATGGCGCTGAGCCCCTCGCGTCTCATCCTGGGTGCGATCGGGTGCTTCCTCCTCGCGCTCTGGAGCTCCGTCTACACGCTTATCTTCGAGAACGACCCAAGCTCCATCCGGCTCTCAGCTCGTGACCTTGTCTACGACATCCTCACCGGAGTCCTCGCCATCGACCCCAGCGCGGTCCTCGAAACCGTCCTCGCAAACATCGGACTCGCGATCTTCTGGATCGGGGAACAACCCCTCAAAGCGGCCGTCCTCATCCTGCCCTCCATCCTCATCGCATCCGTCAGCGTCCACGCCATCGCCCGCTCAGCCGCCATCGAGCACGCGACCGGGAGACAGACCGACACCGTGGACGCGCTGAGCCAAGCGCTCCGCTCCGTCCGTCAGATCGCGCTCGGATCGCTCGGCCCGATCGTTCCCATCGGGATCTGTGCCCTCCTGATCCTCGTCATCGGGTTCACCCTCGGGATCCCTATCCTCGATCTCCTCGGCGGGCTCCTCTACGGGATCGCGCTCGTCCTCGCGTTCCTCGCCGTCATCATCGCGACCCTCACGATCGTGTGCCTCCCGATGACCGTGTCCGCGTTCGCCATCGAAGGCACCGACGGCTTCGATGCGATCCAGCGCAGCTTCGCATACGCCGCCTCGCGTCCACTCCGCTACGCGTTCTACGTCCTCCTCGGGCTCGCTCTCATGTCCATCTGCCTCTCGATCGGCGCCGCGATCACAGGCGGAGCGATCTCCCTCGCCGACTCCCTCGCGAGCACCGCCACCAACGATGCCGGACGACGACTCCTCGCAACCACTCCAGAATCCGGGGATCTGGGCGCAACCGCGCCGGCCGCCCGGAGCGTCGTCGAGTTCTGGCGTGCCCTCCTCATGCTCGCCCTCTCGGGCTACGCGCTCTCCCTCATCGCGTGCCTGTCCTCGATGCTCTACCTCGCGATGCGCCGGATCTGCGACGGCCAGGATACGGCCGAGATCTGGGACCCGGCCGACTAATCCCCTCTAGGTTCAGTCCAGCCCGGCCGTCGGAAGATCCCAGGGATCGAGCACCCGCGCCATGTCGTCGATCGACAGCGCGTCATCGATCAGGAACCCCCCCACCTGGGTCCGGACCAATCCAATCAACGTCCCACCGACCCCGAGCGCGAGCCCCACGTCCCGCGCGAGCGAACGGATATACGTCCCCTTCCCGCACTTCACATCGAGCACAAGTTCGGGGAACGAATACGACACGATCTCGATCGAATCGATCCGGACCGGGCGCTTGTCGGGCTCGATCGTGTTCCCCGATCGCGCGAGCGCATACGCGCGTTTCCCCCCGATCTTGACGGCCGAGTGCGCCGGGGGCGCTTGCATCACTTCCTCCCCCACAAACCACGCCGCAAGCACCGACTCGATCTCCTCACGGGTCGGTTCGCGCTCGATCTCGACCGGGACCAACTCCGTCTCCCGATCATGCGACTCCGAGACGTGCGCCAGATCGATCGTGGCCGTGTATCGCTTGTCCGTCCCCATCACCTTGTCCTGTTCGCGCGTCGCGCGCCCGATCAGAACCACGAGCACCCCGCTCGCGAGCGGATCCAGTGTCCCCCCATGACCCACCTTCACCCGCTTCGGAGCCCCACCACCCCGGAGCTTCGCGCGGATCTTCGTGCAGATCGCCATCGATGTGTACCCGAGGGGCTTGTCGATATTGAGCACCCCGCGGATCGCGGGTGTTTCCCCCATGTTCTTCGACTGCTCTTGGTTCGCGCTCACAACGGAGCGTAGATCCCATCTACCCAAAAACAGAGCCGCCCGGACCATCCGGGCGACTCTGCGCAGGAAATGGGGTAAGTCGTCGTCCCGAGTTCGAAACTCACGCGAGCGCGGATTCAGGGATCTCGGGGAAATCGGGGACCGTTTCTGCGATGTGGTTCGCGTAGTTCGTGAAGGTGTTCAGGATCACGATCGAGAGGACTTCGAGGACATCCGCGTCCGTGAACCCCGCGTCCTTGAAGGAGGAGAGATCGGAGTCGTCCACAAACCCACGCTTCTCGATGATCGCGAACGCAAAGTCGATCGCGGCTTGGGTTTTGGGGTCGTTGGACTTGCCCTGGAGGTTCTTCGAGCGTTCGTCCTCGTTGACCCCGACCATCCCGCCGATCGTGTAGTGCGCGTTCGCGCAGTACTGACAGCTGGCCTTCGTCGCGATGGCGATCGCGATGGATTCGCTCAGCTTGTCCCCGAGGGAGCCCTTCGCCAGCGCGTCCTTGATGTTGAAATACGTCTGGAGGGCGGCCGGCGAGTGCGCCAACGTCGCGAACAGGTTCGGGACCTTCCCAAGCTTCTGGTTCACACCCTCGAGCACGGGCTTGGAAGCTTCGGGGGCGGTTTCAATCGTGAGTGTGTTGATCCGAGGCACAGTGTTCTCCTTCGAGTTGGGTGTCCGATCCTTTCAGAACCGAACCCAAATGTAGCCGAGCACTCCAATGCTCGTGCACCCGAGCGAATAGACCGACCGGTCTTATTGTTCCACACAAAGAACAAAATTCAAGACCGAGCAGACTATTTCTCGATCCCAACCCAACCAAGGATCCCATATGGCTACCTCCAAACGACAACATGTCCTCGACAGCGCGAAGGAACTCTTCGAACGAGAGGGGTTCCATGCGACCGGGATCGAACGGATCCTCGAACACGCGAACGTCGCAAAGATGACCCTCTACAACAACTTCGGGTCCAAGGATCAGCTCATCGTCGCCGTCCTTGAGCAGAGTTCTCGGACGATGATCGAGCACCTGGTTTCGATCGCCAAACAGTCGGGATCCGACCCCTACGAGCAGATCCTCGGGATCTTCGGCGCACTCGGGGACTGGTACGACGACCCGACTTTTTGTGGGTGCATCTTCCAAGCCGCGACGGCCGAGTACCCCGACCCGGACTGCGCCATCGCGCAAGCCGCCCACGCCCACCAAACCAATCTCACCCTGCTTTTCCGTGAGCTCAGCGCCAAAGCCGAGCTCCGGGACCCGGACGCGCTCGCGCGTCGGCTCGCTCTCCTCGCATCGGGCGCGACCTGTCTCGCTCGACAGACCCGGGAGCGATCCCCGGCCGAGGACGCGCTCCGGATGGCGGAGATCCTCCTCGAACGCGCCAGCACCCCGATCGAGCACCGGACACTCTGAATCTCTTCCCGGATCGGGAATAGAACACTCGGTCTACGCGTTTACCCTCCTGAACCACAACCACGAAAGGAGCGACCATGTCCGCATCCACCAAATCCGTGATCGACGCCACGGCCGACACGTTCGACACCCTCATCAACCAAGACTCCCCCACCCTCGTGGACTTCTGGGCCCCATGGTGCGGCCCGTGCCGAGCCCTGGGACCCACGATCGAAGAACTCGCCGGCGATGTCGGCGACAACGCGACGATCGCAAAGCTCAATGTGGACGACCACCCCACGATCGCCGCTCGTTTCGGGATCAGCTCGATCCCCTCCGTGCTCGTGTTCGAGAAGGGACAGCTCGTCGAAACCCTCGTCGGGCTCCGTCCCAAGAGCGCCTACAAGGACGCGCTCGGGCTCTGAGCCCCAACCCAACCGAGTGAACCCCGAGAAACCCGGCCCTTCGCCGGGTTTTTCGTTTATCCCCCCGAACAACCCACAAGCGGATCCAGCGCACCTTGCTATCCTCAACCCCTGATGAGCAAGGACCCGTGGGACACCCCAGCGATGCGCCAGTGGCGTGCGATCAAGGACGCGCACCCGGACTGCGTGCTCTTCTTCCGGATGGGCGACTTCTACGAGCTCTTCGGAGACGACGCGACCAACCTCGCGCGAGACCTCGGGCTCGCGCTGACCCATCGGAACAACGCGATCCCTTTCGCCGGGGTCCCCCACCACCAGAAACCGGTGTATCTCCAGCGCGCGATCGATGCCGGGTATCGGGTGGCCGTCGTCGATCAACTCGAGGACCCCGCGCAGGCGAAAGGGATCGTCGATCGAGGGGTCACCCAGGTCGTGACCCCCGGGACCCTCGTCGATGAATCGCTCATGCGCGACGAGGTCAGCGCCCACCTGGGCGCGATCGCGTTCGATTCGGACGGCCACGCCGGGATCGCGATCGTCGAACTCTCCACGGGCGCCTTCCATGTGTTCGACGGCTCCGTCAGCGCGTGTGTCGATGAACTCGCGCGTCATCGGGTCAAGGAACTCCTCTACGCTTCCCTCGCAACCGGGGACGCGGCGCCCCGGGTCGAGCGGGTCCTCGACGAACTCGGCGCGAGCGGGACCGGACGGATGGACTGGACCTTCCGTCCCGACGAAGCGATCGGCGCGATCACCGAGCTCTACGGCTCATCCGGGGTCGAGGGATTCGGGCTCGATCCGAACCAGACGTGTCTGAGAGCGGCCGGCGCGATCGTTCGATATCTGCGCGAGACTCAGGCCGTCGATCGGAGCCAGACCAACGCGACGAGCGGGTCCGAGTTCCAGCGCCAACGCTCGACCCTCGCGCACCTCCGTCCCCCGGCGATGATCGATCACTCCCGCACGTGCCGGATCGATGCGACCAGCGCCCGCGCGCTTGAGATCGAGCAGACGATCCGAGAGGGCTCGCTCGAGGGCTCCCTCGTCGGGGTCTTCCTCGCGAGCACGGGGACAACGCGCTGCGTGATGCGCACCCCGATGGGCAAACGTCTCGTGCGGACCTGGCTCTCGTCGCCGCTCAAAGACGCACACGCGATCAACGCACGCCTCGATGCGGTCGGGACCCTCAAGGACGACCGGACCCTCGCGCAGGCGCTGGGGGACAAGCTCAAGGACATGGGGGACCTGGCGCGGATCTCGGGGAGACTCGCGCTCGGGCGCGCCACCCCACGCGATCTTGTCGCGCTCGGGAAGGGCGCCGAGAAGGTGTCCATGCTCGTCGACGTGCTCGACCAGTGCGAGGCGCTCGCCCGTCATCGGGACACCCTCCTGAGCGTTCGTGACGCGATCACCCCCGTCTCGAGCAAGATCCTCAAGATGTGCGTGGACGATCCGCCGTCTCACCTGCGCGAGGGGGGATTGATCCGGGACGGGGTCGATCCGGATCTGGACGAATCGCGCACCCTCGAACGCGACGCCGGCGCGTGGCTCGCGGAGTACCAAGCCCAGATCGTGGAAGCGCACGATCTCCCGGGTCTGAAGGTCGGGTACAACAAAGTCTTCGGGTACTACATCGAGCTCCCCAAAGCCCAGGCGCAACGCGCTCCGGACATCTTCTCGCGCAAGCAGACCCTGAAAAACGCGGAACGCTTCATCACCCCCGAGCTCAAGACCTTCGAGGACAAGGTCCTCAGCGCTGGGACCCGTGCGATCGAGCGTGAGCGGGTGCTCTTCGACGCGCTCTGCGATACCGCGCGGACCGTGCTCGACGAGCTCGGCGCGTACGCGCACTGTGTCGGGGAGCTCGACGTGCTCCTCGGGTTCGCGGACAAAGCCCACCAACGCGCGTGGGTACGCCCCAACGTCGATGATTCGCGCGAGCTCGAGATCCATCAGGGCCGTCACCCCGTGCTCGACGAATCGCTCGGTCAGCGCTTCGTCCCCAACGACTCGGAGCTCGGGGTCCCCGTCGCGCCCGCGCACCTGGCGCTCATCACGGGACCGAACATGGCGGGCAAGAGCACCCATATCCGTCAGTGCGCGCTCCTCGTCGTGCTCGCGCAGTCAGGGTCGTTCGTCCCGGCCGACCGGATGAACCTGGGGGTGTGCGACCGGGTGTTCACGCGCGTCGGCGCGGACGACGCGCTCCACAGAGGACAATCGACCTTCATGGTCGAGATGCTCGAAACCGCGAGCATCCTCAACAACGCGACGAGCAACTCGCTCGTCATCCTCGACGAGATCGGGCGCGGGACCTCCACCCTCGACGGCCTGTCCCTCGCGTGGTCCATCGTCGAGCACCTTGCGGGTTCCGAGGACCAGCCCGGCCCGCGCACGCTGTTTGCGACCCACTACCACGAGATCACGGAGCTCGAGGAGCGCCTCCCCGGGCTCGTGAAGAACCTCCATGTCGCCGTGCGTGAGTGGACGAACGAGAACGGGACCCAGGAGATCGCGTTCCTCCACACGATCCGCGCGGGTCGCACGGACCAGTCCTACGGGATCCACGTCGCGCAGCTCGCCGGGGTCCCGAGCCACGTCACGGATCGGGCGCGCGAAATTCTCGCGACCCTGAGCGTCCAGCAGCACGGGCGCGTCGATACGAACCACATCGAAGCGCCCAAGCCCAAACGCAACGATCAGCTCGGGCTCTTCACCGAGTTCGTCAACCACCCCGTCGTCGACGAGATCCGCGAGCTCAAGCTCGACGCGATGACCCCCCTCGATGCGTTCGACACGCTCCGCACCCTCAAGCGCAGCGCCGAGCGCGACCCGAGCAAGGCTTAAACCCCGCGGGCTCCGGCACCGACCTCGCTGCTCGATGCCCGTTCCACGGGCGCGTAGTACATCGTCCTGCTCTCGACCCACTCACTCGCTTCCCGGTCCCAGATCTGCTCCGTCCGCTTCACGCGCCCGTCCGATGTCGGGCGCACGTGCATGCGCATGCGCTTGGTCTCGCGCGAGCCGTCGGTCGAGAACGTGCGCCCATCAAAGAGCAGCCCGTCGTAATCGGGCATGAGCTTGGCTTCGAGCTCGACGAGTGCCATCGACCCCTCGGATCCGGAGATCCATGTGCGTTTCCACACATCCGTGCGCGGGTCCATGAACGACCACGCTTCCCCGGTTGTCCCGCCGTCGATGCTCCGGAAGCGTTCGTGGACGACGAGCCCGCTGACGCGCTGCTCGATCACGACGCGCCCGAGCCGCTCACCGTGTTCGTCCGTGCAGTCCCATGTCCCGACCCAGAAGTCCATCGCGGTCGCGACCGCTTCGTCGTTCATCATCCCGATCCACCCGTTCGCGAGGATCCCCATGTTCCGCGCGGACCCCGCACGCATCATCATCCGTTCCCATCGCGGGTCGTCCCTGAGCGTTCCCAGGTCCGGATCCGATTCATAGAACCCGACATCCACCATCCCCAGGTTCATCGCGGAGTCCATCATCTCGAACGCGCGGTCGATGTCCCCCTTGAGCGCGTACGCGCACATCAGGTTGTACGTCGCGAGCATCTTTGTCTCATCGAACCGGGTGGCGGCCGCGTGCGCGAAGATCGCTTCATCAAGCTCCCCCTGCGCGTGGAGCGCGTACCCGAGCAAGAACCAGGCGCGTGCGTTGTCCTGCTCCTCGCGCAGCACAGCCCGGCACATCGACTCCACACCCGCGAAGTCCTCCGACTCTAGCGCGTCCTCGATCTGATCCATCGGTGGCGCGTCTGCCCACACGAGCGGCGCGCCCACGAGCAAGGTCGAGATGAGAACGAGCATTCGGAACATCATGGTGTCTTTCCTCCATCAAACGGGCCGCACCCAATGTATCGCAAGTCCCCCCTGCTGGGCTCCAAAGGATCGGTATCCGCGCAACACGAGATCTGACAAACTCTTGGAACCGATGCAACACACTTCTCGGACCGAGGAGGAACGCGCAACGCGACGAGAATCCGGGCTCTCCCTGTTTGCACACGCAAACAAACGCAAAACCCGTCCGCGTTGCTGGCGAAGCACACGCCTCGGATTCGATGAGAGAGATATGACCAGACGTTTCACACGCATCGGCGCGGGGGCTTTTCCTCTCCTCGTTCTGCTCACCCTCAGCGGGTGCGCGGGCGATGTCAAACTCCAGCGCGTCGAATACACCCGCTCCGACTACCAGATGAGCAGCGCCGACGGTTCACGCGCGATTCCCGATCTCGATCCGCAGATCGATCCCAACGCGACCCGGCTCGGGGTTCTGAGTCCCGGGCTCGAACGGATCGAATCCATCGAGGATGCGCGCATCGCGCTCGAATCGATTTACGACACCGATGCGCAGCTCGTCGGCGCTTCCATGAAGGACCGTGGGCACGACATGGGTGTCGATGTCGAACTCGTGGATGAACGCCATGCGCGCCTGCTCTCTCGGATCATCGAGATCCACGGCTGGCCGACCCGGGATCGGTTCGGGCTCAAGGGGGTTCAGGGCGCGTACATCGCCGTCCAGCACGCCGACCACGACCCCGAGTTCCAGTCCTGGTGCCTGGGGCTCATCCAGACCCATGTCCGTCAGGGCAAGCTCCCCGGCGCATTCCTCGCGCTCATGACCGATCGGGTCTGTCTCGAGCGCGGCGATCAGCAGCTCTACGGGACCCAGATGACGATCGCGACCCGGGACGATGGGTCCGCCGTCGCGATCCCGCTCATCCCGATCCATGAGGAAGAAACGCTCGACGATCGGCGCGCCGAGCTGGGGCTTCCCCCCCACAGCGTCTTCACCCGTGTGCTCGAGCAGCGATACCACGAATCGGCCAACCCGATTGCTGTGTCGGCCCACGTCTCCGAATAACCGAACACAGACCTTGCGAAAGAGCCAAAATCACCACCCCTGGGGTGGTTTTCGAGATCTCCGGATCCATTCCGGGCAACCCCCTCAGGAATTTCGCGTATCTTGGAGCACACCCGTTCGGGTGTGAGTGTCTCACCCAATCCCGTTCCCAATCGTTCGGCGTCGTGGTTCTGTGCCGATCTTCTGGGCACATGGATTTCAGTACCAACACGATCCAGGAGTTCCCATGACGAGCGCAATCCTTGTCCTTCTTGCATCCATGTCGGCCAATCCGGCTCTTCAAGCCCCGAACGTCGGCCAACCCAGCGACGTGATCGGGTCCGGCGCGCACTTCGAGGTCATCTCCGATACCGAGATCATCATCGACGGGCACACCTACAGCTCCTGGGCCGACGTCCATGACTCCGGGTACTTCCATCTCGAAGGCACACGCTGCGGCGTAGACCCCTTCATGATGCAAGCGTGGGGTGTCGAAGAAGTCGCCGGCTCGGGCGCGGATTGCAGCTTCAACCGGACCACGATCGATCCCCAATGGGACCCGAGCGTGAACAAGGTCCGGATCCCCGTCGTCGTGCACGTCATCGAGCGGACCAACGGCACAGGGCACATCTCCGAATCCAGGGTCCAGTCCCAGATCGATGTGCTCAACGAGGACTTCCTCGCGCTCGCCGGCACCAACGGCGCGAACGGAACCGATACCCAGATCGAGTTCTTTCTCGCCACCGAGGACCCGAACGGGAACCCCACCAACGGGATCACCTACTCCGTCAACAACACCTGGTTCAATGACGGCGGCGCGTACTACAACACGCTCGCGTGGGATACGAACCGGTACCTCAACATCTACACCAACGATGCTTCGGGCGCGCTCGGGTACGTGCCCGATCTCGCCCAGGGCGGGCTCGCGGGGAGCAACGCCGACCGGGTGGTGATCCTCTACTCCACCTTCGGGCGGAACGCGCCGTTCTCACCCTTCAACCTCGGACGAACCGCGACCCACGAGGTCGGTCACTACCTCGGGCTCTACCACACATTCAACGGCGGGTGCAACAACACCTACACCAGCGGGGACCGGATCACGGACACCAACCCCGAATCGAGCCCCACATTCGGATGCCCCGGCTCACGGAGTTCGTGCGGCTCGCAAGCCCCCATCGATAACTACATGGACTACTCCGACGATCGCTGTATGGAGATGTTCACCCCCGAGCAAGCAAACCGGATGCGCTGCTCGCTCTTCAACTACCGTCCCAACCTCTGGCAATCCGCTCAGGGCCCGTGCTCCGACGCCGACGTTGAGGAACCCTTCGGAGAGCTCGATTTCTTCGACATCGCGCGATTCATTACCGACCTCCAGGCGCAGAACCCCAACGCCGACATCAACAACGATGGGAGCTACGACTTCTTCGACGTTTCGGGCTACCTCTCGCTCTACCAGATGGGCTGCCCCTGATCGCTCCCTGATTCGGGGCTGATCCCCTCAAATACACCCAGACCCGTCGCCGGCCCGGCGGCGGGTTTTTTCGTGTCCAGCACCCTCGGATCCCCCTTGGCAACCGCGCCGGACCCGGCTACGATCCCCGCCCGATCCTCACCGATCGGGGTTTGTGCCACCTTAGCTCAGTTGGTAGAGCGAAGCTTTCGTAAAGCTTAGGTCGCGAGTTCGAGTCTCGCAGGTGGCTTTCCCCCAATCCATCCACAGGACCAGACCACCGGATCCGGGCAATCGCTCGGATCCGCTTGCTTTGTTTGTGCGTACCTCCGGATGTTTGGTAAGCTCTCCACAGCGGCACACGGGCTGCTCCGGAGCGACCAACCCGTGATGTCCAACGCGGCCTTGATCGGAGGCCGACCCCGCCGGACACGCGCGCTGCGGGGACAGATCGCAGCGCTCCACTGACACACACCCCCGATCAGGATCGGAGACTCCCGATGACCAAGACTCCCAACTCTCCCGCGATCAAGGTCTGCTCCATGCTCGCCGCCGCGATGGGCGCGATGAGCGCCCCCACCGTGCTGAGCACGGGTGTGCTCTCGTTCCTCAACGAAACGACGACGGCCGAGGATTCCGAGGACAAACTCCTCGCGCGGACCAAAGCGAACACCCTGCGCATGATGTCCAAGCCCATCACCCTCGAAGCTGAGGAACTCCCGCTTGAGGACATCCTGAACTACATCTCGACCGTGACCGAAGCGGAGCTCGAGCCCATCTGGATCGATGACTCCTTCGATGCGCTCGGGATGGATCCGGGGACCCTCATCAGCATCCGGGTGGACAACGCGCCCGCGCTCTCCGTGCTCGAACGGGTCCTCAAACGCGCCGAGCGGATCGAGGGGATCGGATCCGAGTACACCTGGCAGCTCTCCGACATCGGGACCATCGAGTGCGGCCCAAAGACCGCGCTCAACGAACACCAGCGCATCGAGCTCTACGACATCGCGGACCTCATCCTCGTCATCCCCGACTTCGACAACGCACCCGACTTCAATCTCCAGTCCGCGCTCTCCTCGGGCGGCAGCGGCGGAGGCGGGTCCGGACCGTTCGGTGGCGGCGGAGGCCAGGACGTGGACATCGAACCCCAGGGAGAACGCGCCCAAAAGATCATCGACCTGATCGAATCGACCGTCGAACCGGATCAATGGGCCAACGCCGGGGGAGACGGCGCATCGCTGACCGTCTACCGGACCTCGCTCATCATCAACGCGCCGGACTACATCCATCGACAGATCGGCGGATACGACTTCTGGCCCTCACGCCTCCACAGGGTCCGCACCTCCGGATCCCAGCGATGGATCGAAGTGAAGCCCGACCCGGCGATGCGCAAGAGCCCGTAACCTCAACCCCCTGTCATCTTCTGCCTTCTCACCCAGGGCGCTCCCAGATCGGGAGCGCCCTTTGTTCATCAAACCGGAAGCAACCGAGCCCCCCGAGCGCGAGTACAGTCTTCGGGTCTCACCATGTACGACGACACACCAAAAACCAGCGAACGGGTCTGCGACGAATGCGGCTACTCCCTCCAAGGGCTCAAACCCGGCGCGCCGTGCCCCGAATGTGGTGCGAAGACCCGCGCCCCGGGGATCAGCGCGCGCGACATCACCATGAGCGCGACCGCGCCCACGTGGTTCGTCAAGCACCTCCGCTACGGGTTCCTTCTCTGCACCCTCGCGATCATCGGGGGCGCGGGCTTCCCCGTCATCCTGTCGCTCACACGATACTTCGGGGGGATCAGCTTCACCTTCGTGCTTATGAACATCGTCTGGGTCGGGACCGCCGCGGCGTGGACGGGGGGAATCTGGATGGTGACACGGCCCCGGCGCGGGATCGGGGATGTCATCAAGGATCCCATCCTGGATTCGGACACCTACCGCGCGGTCATCCGCTACAGCTCGCTCGCTTACCCGGCGCAGGTCCTCCTCGCCGCGATAGGGCTCTGCGCCCCGACGAGTGTGATCACTACCAACATCCTCTATACCGGTCTCGAATCGATCACCGCCATCGTCGCCTGGATCAGTCTCATCCCCACGTGTGTCTACTTCGCGAATCTTGCGTACTGGGCGAGTGATGAAACCATCACGAACAAGCTCCGCGGCACAGCGTGGTTCATGTGTGTGTGCGGGGTGCTCAGTGTTGTCTGCGGCCTTCTCGGTGCGACTTCTCTCCCGATCGCCTCCCCGGCGAACCTTGTCTCCGTATGGGCATATGTGATCGCGAGCCTCGCGACCATCTACCTCCTCTTCCTCGTCATCCGTCTCGGATCCGCGCTCGCGTGGGTGATCCGTCATCAGAAAGCGAAAGCGGGATCGCACGAACGGGTCGCCGCACGGATCAAGCAGCGCATCGAACGGCCGACGGCCGTCGCCGGCGATCTCTACTGCGAGGAATGCGGATTCAATCTCGAGGGGCTCCCGTTCGGGGGTCGCTGCCCCGAGTGCGGGACCTCCTACGCCGACCACACCCCGCTCCCCATCCGGGACCCCATGAAGGACCGTCCGTACCGGGACGAGTCCCCGATCGATCTCACGGACGAATCCGAGCACGACGAGATCATCCATCGGAAGGTCCCGGAACCGATCCGCCCACAACTCGATGTCCCCGACGACGGCGCGATCCCCCTGAGCGACGACGATCCCGAACTCGGAGACCCCGAGGAGTTCGATCCCGAGCAGGGGTCCGACCCGGACGACGGCGATACCATCCGTCCATGACGAGCGCGCCGACCACGAACAGCACTTCCGACTCCTGGACCACGACGATCGATCTCGATCAAGCGGCCGACTTCATCGCCAGCAAAGACACGCTCGTGATGCTCACCCACGTCAAACCCGACGGCGACGCGCTCGGATCGTCCTCAGCGATCGCGCGGGCCGTCAACCTCGCGCGAGGGACCAGCGGCGCCGTGTCGGCCGCCGAGTGCTGGTACGCCGCCCCCGTCCCCGAATGGTCCAGCTCCCTCCTGTCCGGAGTGAAGGTCCGAACGATCGATCCCCCGGAGCCCGCACCGAGCGTGCTTGACCCGGAGGGGATCGTCATCACGGACACCGGATCGTGGTCCCAGCTCGCGCCCTTCCGCGCGTTCCTCGAGCCCCGGCTCGACAGGACCATGATCATCGACCACCACCTCCAGGGTGACCCGGAGATCAGCTCGCGCCGTCTGCTCGACACCAAAGCGGCGGCCGTCGTCCAACCCGCGGCCGAGATCTGCAAGCGCATCCTCAACGTCGACTCGTGCGCCAAACTCCCCATCGAGATCGCGACCGCGCTCTACGTCGGGCTCGCGACGGACACGGGGTGGTTCAAGCACTCCAACGTCGACGGTCGTGTGATGCGCCTCGCCGCGGATCTCCTCGATGCGGGGGTGGATCACAGCGCCCTCCTCGCGCTGCTCTACCAGCGCGACCGCGCCCCGCGCCTCAAGCTGATGGCCCGCGCCCTCGACTCGCTCGAGCTCATCCCCCAGAAGAACGCCGCGATCATGTCGCTCTCGCTCGAGGACTACAAAGCGACCAAGGCCGCCCCCGGAGACTCCGGAGGGTTCGTGGACATCCCCCAGACCGTCCCCAACATCCGGGTCGTCGCGCTCCTCACCGAGCAGCACGACCACGAAGGGGTGCTCACCAAGATCTCCCTCCGCTCCAAGGACGGCGAATGGAACGGGAACCCCCCAGTTGACGTCAACGTCGTCTGCAACCAGCTCGGGGGTGGAGGGCACGCGCGAGCCTCGGGCGCGAAGGTCCGCGCCTCGCTCGAAGAGACGAAGAAGCAGCTCATCGAGGCGCTCCCGTGAGTGATCGCGACGAGATCCGGCGCAAGATCAACGACGAGCTCAACGCCAACGGCGATCGCCCCCGGAAACCGCGCCAGGGTCGGGGAGGTCGATCCGACCGTGGGCCGCGCACGCGTCCGGGTCAGCGCCCCGAGATGCGCATCCAGACCACGACCCTCTGGGAGTACCCCTCCCAGCACTACGACGGCGCGAAACGCGAACAGGGCTCGAAGGACTACATCGGCGCGTCCCCGTCCTGGGTGATCTGGCAGCTCCTCCAACGCTACACGCGCGAGAACGACACCGTGCTCGATCCGATGTGCGGGTCCGGGACGACCCTCGATGTCTGCGCGGACCTGAACCGGAAGGGGATCGGGTTCGATCTGAACCCCCAGCGGAAAGCGATCACCAAAGCGGACGCGCGTGAGATCCCCCTCGACGACGAGTCCGTGGACTTCGTCTTCATCGACCCCCCCTACTCCACCCACATCGACTACTCCGACGACGAGCGCTGTATCGGGAAACTCGATGCGTCCGTCCCCCCCGAGCACCCGGGTCAGGTAATGGGTCACGAGTACTACACGGCGATGGACCAGGTCATCGACGAGATCTACCGGGTCCTGCGCCCCAACCGATACATGGCGCTCTATGTCTCCGATTCGTTCAAGAAGACCAAAGGAGTCAAGGGCGGGGTGTTCATGCCCATCGGGTTCGAGCTCTTCGGGATCATGGCGCACTCGTTCCGGCCCGTGGACATCATCTCCGTGGTCCGGCACAACACGAAGCTCCAGCGCGGGAACTGGCACAAAGCGGCCGAGGAGCAGAACTTCTTCCTGCGCGGGTTCAACTACCTCTTCATCATGAAGAAGACGGACGACTAAACCCCTCCCCGTTCATCTTCATGCTCCCAACCGCGCCCCCGGATCCGGGTTTGGCACGCGGTTTGTGGTAGTCCATGAGCGATCGTCGCCGTCCACGGAGGGACGCGGCGGCCGCGAACAGGGACCGCGCCATGAACTACGGGATCCAAATCTCAGCATCGGGAGCGTTAACCTCGCTACACCAGCAGGATGCGCTCACGGGGAACCTCGCGAACCTCAACACGGCCGGGTTCAAACCCATCCTGGCCGGGACCGCGTTCCGCCAGGCCGTCCGTCAGGAGGACGGGGTCTTCAACCTCCCGAGCGATGAACTGCTCGAGAAGCTGGGGGGAGGCGTACTTTCTGCGCCGAACCGGATCAACTTTGCGCAGGGCGCGATCGAACTGACGGACAACGAGCTGGATGTCGCGATCAAGGGGGACGGGTTCTTCACGATCGAGTTCGACGGCTCCCCCGCGCTGAGCCGGGACGGGCGATTCACCATCGACGATCGGGGGATGCTCGTCCAGAGCACCACGGGACGCGCCGTCCTTGATCCGAGCCAGAACCCGATCTTCATCGACCCGACCCAGGGTCCCGTGGTGATCCACGGCGACGGACTCATCACCCAGCGCGATCTCGCCGTCGGACAGATCGGGCTCGCGGATGTCCCGGACCGCTCGATCCTCAAGAAGTACGGCGAAGGGCTCTTCGTCTCCCAGACGGGGTCCCCACTGACCCTGATCGACGGGCGCGGGCTCATGCAACAAAAAGCGATCGAAACGTCGAGCGTTGACGAGATCAACGCGATCATGAAAATCCAGGGCGCGGCACGAGCGGCGCAGGGCAACATCGGGATGATCGACATGCAGAACCGGATGCTCGATCGGACCATCAACACATTCGCGCGTCTGGCATAAGCGAGTCAAGGAGGACGACCCATGGCCATCATCGCGATGCAATCCGCTTCATCAGGGCTCCGAGCGCTCAACACGCGCCTCGACGTCATCGCCAACAACCTCGCGAACGTCAACACCGAGGGATTCAAGTCCTCGCGCGTCAACTTCGAGGACCTGATGTACATCGAACGCGCCCAGCCCGGGGTGGAAAACGCGAACGGCGATCAGCGCCCGACCGGGCTCTACGTCGGTCTGGGCGTCCGCGCTTCGGGGACCCAGCAGGACTTCACCAAGGGCGCCCCGATCCCATCCGCGTCCCCGCTCGACCTGTACATCGACGGCCGGGGGTTCTTCCAGGTCCAGGTCGAAGCGGACACGGGGAGCGGCGGGGTCGCGTACACCCGCGCGGGGAACTTCGTGCTCAACGCCGACAACGAGATCGTTCTCGCGAACTCCGATGGACGGCGGCTCGACCCCGGGATCACCCTCAGCCCCGACGCGGCCGAGGTAACCGTCGATGCCAACGGGCAGGTCTGGGAACGCATCCCGGGACAAGCGGATCTCCAACTCGCCGGGCAGATCGAGCTCGCGATCTTCGTGAATCCGGCCGGGCTCTCTCAGATCGGGACCAATCTCTGGGTCGAGAGCGCCGCCTCGGGTGCGCCCATCACGGGTGAGCCCGGGACGGAGAACTTCGGGTCCATCATCTCGAATCAACTCGAGGGCTCCAACGTCGATCCGGCGAAGGAACTCATCGAGCTCATCCGGACCCAGCGTGCGTTCGAGATGAACTCCCAGTCCATCCAGGCCGCTGACGAAACCCTCCGCGCCGTCTCCCAACTCCGCCAGTAACCCGTGAGGTGATCCGCATGATCCGAGTGATCGTCGCCATCCTGATCGCGTTGCTCACCACGCCGACGTTCGCACAAGCAACGCGCGTCTCGCTCCGATCGAGCGTCCGTCTCGCGCAGGATTCGCCCATCACGCTCGGGGACATCGCCGACATCGAGGGACCCCAATCAAGCACGATCGGTTCGATCCCCATCAGCACGATCAAGACGACCGATGGTGCACGCGGCTGGACCGTCGTGAGCGCGACCGACATCCGGACCACCCTCGAATCCGACAAGCGGATCCACGCCGGCTCCGTCGTCATCGTCGGGGTCCAATCCTCGATCAAAAAAACTTACGCCGTCCAGGATCAGGTCATCCCCGATCCCGTCCAACCGATCGAGATCAAACCCACATACGAGGGCCCGATCGTCAAGGACCACATCGAGCGTTGGCTCTCCGATCGATTCAACACCCCCATCGACGGGCTCCGCTACGAGCTCCGGGACCACGACAGCACCTTCCTCGAAACCTCCACCCTTCATCGGATGGTCGAGGTCCGCGAGATCTCCCGGCGAGGACGGGTCGCGCTCCGGGTCATCGTCTACGAGGGCGAGTTCATCGTCGCGGAACGGGGGCTGACGATCGATGTCACGATCCAGCGCGATGTCCTTGTCGCGTCCGAGCGGGTCACCCGGGGGGACGTGCTCCGTGAGGATGTGTGCACCCGTCAGCTCCGCTGGGTCAGCCCGGACTCGAGCCCCATCGATCCGAGCGAGGCGATCGGGATGAGCGCGGCTCGCACCATCAATCCCAACCAGATCATCGGAACCGACGACCTCGAGCTCCCGCTCGATGTCCGGAGAGGCGACATCATCTCCGCGCGTTCCATCGCCGGCTCCGTCGTCGTCACCATCCGGGGTCGAGCCCGCGCCGACGCTCGCCGCGGCGAGCTCGTCGAACTCGAATCCATCGAGGGCAACACCCGGTTCACCGTCCGAGCGATCGCGCCCGGACGTGGCGTCATCGTCAAGGACGCGCCCACAACCCACGACAAACCACGACACCCGCTCGGAGATCGCTCATGATCCGCGCTTCGCTCACCGTGATCCTCTTCGCTGTCCTCTCCACCTTCGCTTGGGCGCAGAGCCTCTATCTCACCGCCGGCGATGAGATGCTCAGCACCGACACCACCACTCCCTACATCGCGCTCGAGGATGTTTCTCTGATCTACATCGAAGAGCCCGAGGTCAAACAGTACAAAGAGCACGACATCGTCACGATCATCATCGACGAGGTCTCGAGCCAGACCAGCTCGCAGACCCTGAAAACCAAAAAGGAATCCGACGCGAGCGCCACTGTCAACACGCTCGTCGATGTGCTCCAGCTCCTCGAGCTCCGTCTCAAGGACGAAGCGATCGGGGATCTCGATCTCGTCGACTTCGGCGCGGAGCGTGAGTTCAAGGGCAAGGGCGACTACGACCGCTCCGACAAGTTCAGCGCCCGGATCGCCGCGGAGATCCTCGAGGTCAAGCCTAACGGGACCCTCGTGCTCCAAGCGACCAAGCGCATCACCAAGGACCAGGAAGAACAGATCCTCGTCCTCGCCGGGGTCGCTCGATCGGAAGACATCACCGCGCAGAACACCATCCTCTCCTCCCAGCTCGCGAACCTGAGCCTCGCGATCGAGAACGAGGGCGCCGTCAAGAAGGCCGCTGAGAAGGGCTTCCTCACCAAGTTCTTCGACACACTCTTCGCGTTCTGATCCCGATCAGACCAGACTGGGACCTAGGAGCTCCGCGATCCGGGCGCAGTCCCTCCGGATCTGCGCCGTGAGCGCCCCGATCCCTTCGAACTTCACCTGATCCCGCACCCAGCTCGTGACCCTGAGCGTGGTCTCCCACCCGTACTCGTCGAGCGAGCTTGGGACGTCGAACGCCGAGCCGTCCGGGTTCATCAGGTGCGCCTCGGCGCGTCGTTCGACACCGTCCACGCTCGGGCGCGTTCCCACGTTGATCGCGGCCAATGCCCACGACTCCCCCACCCGCGCGAAACCGCCGTAGACCCCATCACCGGGGAGCATCGACTCCGTGGACAGGTTGATCGTCGGGATCCCGATCGTCCGTCCGAGCTGCTGCCCCTTCATCACAGTCCCCGTGAGCTCATGATCCCGGCCGAGGACATACGCCGCATCCCGAACGCGCCCGTGCCCGAGGAGCCAACGCACGAGCGACGAAGATGCCGTCTCGACGAACTGATTCGTCAACACCACACGGACCGGACCGACGACCTCGACCCCGATCCCCCGCGCCTCCCCGAGCTCACGGAGGACGGCCGGGGTCCCCGCGCGTCGCTTCCCGAAGTGGAAGTCGTGCCCCTCGACGAACAGATCCGGCGCATACCGCTGGACCAACGAATCGACGAACGCCTCGGGGGACTGCCCGAGCAGTTCCGGGGTGGGTTCGAGTCGGACCACTTCATCAGCTCCGAGCTCACAGAGCCGGCGTGAGCGGACCTCGAACGGCTCGATACTCTCCGGAACCCGATCCGGAGCAATGATCGACATCGGGTGGGGATCGAAGCTGAGCGCGATCACACAACCCCCGCTCCCCACCCGGGTTCTGGCGCGTTCGATCAGCGCCCGATGTCCGAGATGGACCCCGTCGAAGTTCCCGATGGAGATCGCCGTTTGTGAGCTCACATCCAAGTGTATCCATCCCCGAAACGGGCTCGAGTGGGATCTAGAATCCGCACCCCACGGGCTACCGCCGTGGTGCTTGAACGGAGGTCGTGTATGGCGTGGTTTGGTCGTAAAGGCAAAGAATCTGGAACACGGACCACCACCCCCGCCGAGCCGCCCATGCGCGCCCACGCGGGCGCCCCCCCCATGCACGAACCCCGCGCCGCGCTCGACCCCGAACGGGAAGCACGGATCATGGAACTGGGCTCCGAGCTTTTGGACAAAGCCCGCGACCACAAATCCGGGGTGCTCTCCAAACAGTTCTACCAGGACAAGCTGATGGACTGGTCCATGAAGGACCACGACTTCAAGATCCAGATGTTCCGCTTCGTTGATGCCTTCCCCGTCCTCACCACACCCGAGATGATCCACGACCACCTCGTGGACTACATGACCCAGCCCGGCGTGAACCCGCCCCCCGGGATGAACATCGCGCTGGCCGCCGGCGGGATCGCCAAAACAATGGCCGCCAAAACGATCTCTTCCCAGATCAAGAACATGGCGAGCAACTTCATCGCCGGCACCGATGCCGCCGACGCGCTCCCCAAACTCGGAAAGCTCTGGAAGAACGGGATCGCGTTCTCCGTGGACCTCCTGGGCGAGGCCTGTGTGTCCAACGCCGAAGCGGATATGTACCAAGCGAAGTACCTCGACCTCGTCGAGAACCTCGTCGGTGATGCGAGCGCCTGGGAGCCCAACCCGCGTCTCGAGAAGGACCACCTCGGGACCGTCCCGCGCGTGAACGTCTCCATCAAGGTCTCCTCCCTCTGCGCCCAGTTCGACCCGATCGCGCCCGAGTCCGCGATCAACGACTTCACCACCCGGGCCGCACCCATCTTCGAAGCGGCCAAGCGCAACGGGGTCCTCATCAACTTCGATATGGAGCACTACGAGCTCAAGGACCTCACCCTCGATGCGTTCATGCACTGCTGCGAGCAGCACGACTTCGAAGCCGGGCTCGCGATGCAGGCCTACCTCAAGTCCGGGGTGGACGACGCACGCCGCATCTGCGAATGGGCACGCACCACGGGGCGCGTCGTCACCGTGCGCCTCGTCAAGGGCGCGTACTGGGACTTCGAGACCATCCATGCGGAGCAAGAGGGCTGGCCGTGCCCCGTCTGGAACGAGAAGTGGCAGACGGACAAGTGCTTCGAGGACATGGTCTCCGTCTTCCTCGACCACTGCCCCACAGAGCCCGGGCAAGGTGGGGTCAAGCTCGCGCTCGGGTCTCACAACGTCCGCTCCATCGCCGCCGCCCTCACCGGGCTCGAGCGGCGCGGGCTCCCGATCGAAGCGCTCGAACTCCAGATGCTCAACGGGATGGCCGACCAACTCAAACACGCCGCCGCCGACATGGGGATCCGGGTCCGCGAGTATGTCCCCGTCGGGGAGATGATCCCGGGGATGGCTTACCTCGTGCGTCGCCTGCTCGAGAACACCTCCAACGAATCCTGGCTCAAAGCCGGGTTCCTCGACAACGCGGACACGGCCCAACTCCTCGCGGCCCCCTCCTCCCAAGCAACCGGCGCTCCGAAAGCGGACCTCGCGAGCATGGCGCCCGAACGCCACGAACTCAGCCCTGCCGACCCCCATGTCGGAGACGGCAGACCCTTCTACACCGAACCCATGCGCGACTTCGCCGAGCATTGGCAACGCGACGCGTTCCAGGGCGCGATGGAGTACGCCGGGATACCAGAAGTCCTGAACGACCGGACCCCCGACCAAGCCAAAGCGATGGTGGACAAAGCCAACGCCGCGTTCCCCAAATGGCGAGATTTCGACCCACACAAACGCGCCGAGGTCCTCGTATCCACGGCCCGGATGATGCGCGAACGGCGCGACGAACTCGCCGCGATCGTGTGCCGGGAAGCAAAGAAAACCTGGCGCGAAGCCGACGCCGACGTCTGCGAAGCCATCGACTTCTGCGAGTACTACGCGCGCCTCGCGCCCTCGCTCTTCGAGCCCAAGCGACTGGGCAAGTTCATCGGGGAGCTCGACCAGCTCTGGTACCAGCCCCGCGGGGTCGCGTGCGTGATCTCCCCATGGAACTTCCCCCTCGCGATCTGCACAGGGATGACGACGGCCGCCCTCGTCACCGGGAACACCGTCATCGTCAAACCCGCCGAACAAACCCCCGGGATCGCGAAGATCATGTTCGACATGCTCACCCGCGCCCTCGAGCAGGTCGGCGCGCCCAAGGACGTCCTTCACTTCTGCCCAGCGCCGGGTGAGACGACGGGCGCTTCGCTCGTCCGCGATCCGCGCGTCGCGCTCATCGCGTTCACGGGGTCGAAGGCCGTCGGTCTCGACATCATCAAGGCCGCCGGGGTTACCCCGGAAGAGCAGCCCTTCGTCAAGCGCGTCGTCTGCGAGATGGGCGGAAAAAACGCCGTCATCGTCGATGCCAGCGCCGACCTCGACGAAGCCGTCCTCGGGGTCCGCTACAGCGCCTTCGGCTTCCAGGGACAAAAATGCAGCGCCTGCTCGCGCGCCATCATCGTCGATCCCGAAGGGCCCAACGGACGCGCGATCACCACCTTTATCGAGCGCCTCACCCAAGCCACCAAAACCCTCGTCCTCGGTGCATCCGATGACCCCAACACGGACGTCTCCCCCGTCATCGACGCGGAAGCGGCCAGCAACATCCGCAGACACATCGAGACCGCAAAGTCCGAAGGGCTCACCCAGCTCGTCGGGGACTCGGACTTCAACATCCCGAGCATCGACAACCTCATCGCGCCCCACATCTTCGGCGGCGTCACCCCGAGCCACACCCTCGCGCAGCAGGAAGTCTTCGGTCCTGTCCTCGCGATCATGCACGCCTCGTCGTTCGACGAAGCACTCAAGATCGCGAACGACCACCCCTACAAACTCACGGGCGGCGTCTTCACACGCAAGCCCACCCACATCGAACGCGCCAAGCGCGAGTTCCGGGTCGGGAACCTCTACATCAACCGGGGTTGCACGGGCGCCCTCGTCGGACGACAACCCTTCGGCGGGTTCGGCATGTCCGGCGTCGGCTCCAAAGCGGGAGGCCCTGACTACCTCCACCAGTTCGTCGAACCCCGCGCCTGCGCCGAGAACACCATGCGCCGAGGGTTCGCGCCCGAGCTCTAAACTGCGAGATGCTTCCGGCGATCGTCAATGTATCGCTTGTGTTTCTCGTTCTCTCGCCTCGCACCAAACAGCAGCCAAGAGAGCACATCGTCAGGTAGCTCTTTGTGCTCAGGAAACTCATCTGTGTTTTCACGAGCAAATTGAACCACCTTTGCCAACCCATCAAAGTAAGTGGTTGACAGCTCGATGTAGTCTTCCTGAATATCCTGTGAAAATGCACCAGACTCTGCTTGCTTGAAGCGGACATTGGCAGGCAACGCACCTTCGTGTGCCAATGCGCATCTCACGTATGTATAAAATAAATCTTCAACACGCATCACCTCGTCCGGATAGTGCCTCTTATCTGCCCCCGGCACTCTGAGTTCAAAATTTTCCGCAATAGCTCCATGAGTGAACACGATCAACTCATCATGCATAAAGGTGTTGAATGCAGTCCGGTCATTGACCCCTGATCCAGATGGGTATCTCTTTCTAGAAGTTGCGGCAATTGCGACCAGAATGTTCAAGAGAGCGCCATCAAATCTGCCGTTTGCCAACAAGAAGTGCGCATCTTCAAATCGTGCTCGTATAGACATAGCTGTTGATTATAGTGCCGCCAGCTTCGCCACCACATCGCGCTCGATCAGCGCGTCGATCATGGGATCAAGATCCGCGTCGTCCATCACTTTGTTCGTCTGATACTTCTCGCTCAGACGCTGATCCGACACGATGTTGTCCTGGTACCGGTACACCCGGATCTTCTCCGAGCGCTGACCCGTCCCGATCTGGTCCCGACGGGCCGCGTCCCGTTCCTGCGCCGCTTTCGCGCGCTCGAGCTCGTACACCCGCGCCATCAGGAGCCGACGTGCTTTCTCGCGGTTCGCGAGCTGGGACTTGCTCTCCTGCATCCGCACCTCGATCCCCGTCGGCTCATGGATCAACTGGACGGCCGTCGCGACCTTGTTCACGTTCTGACCCCCGGGACCCTGAGCCGTCGTGATGTGCTCGACAACGTCCTTGTTCCAGTCGATCGAGACATCGACGTCCTCGGGCTCAGGGAGCACCGCGACCGTGCACGTGCTCGTGTGGATCCGTCCCTGGGTCTCTGTTGCCGGAACACGCTTGACCGAGTGCACCCCGGCCTCGAACCCCAAACGCTGGAACACCCCCTCCCCACGGATGTTCACCACCGCATGACGGACCCCCCCGACACTCGGATCCGTATCGAGCTCAAGCTCCTCAACGCTCCACCCTTTCGACTGCGCGTACCGCGCGTACACACCCAGCAGATCCCGCGCCCACAAACCCGCTTCATCTCCCCCCGTGCCCGCGCGGACCTCGAGGATCACCGACCCGATGGAGCGTTCATCGCTCGTCACCAGCTCTCGTTTGATCGCTTCGATGGACTCCGCCGCGCGTCGCTCCACACCCGGGAGCTCCTCCCGCGCCATCTGCGCGAGCTCGTCGTCGTCCCCAACGAGCGCTTCGCGGAGCTCGTCCGCTTCGCTGAGCAGCGCTTTGTACTCCGAGTAGCTCGACACCACATCGTCCAGCGCCGATCGCTTGATCGACAGCGCCCGGACCTTGGTGTGATCGCTCAACACCTCGGGGTCCTCGAGCTGCACGACAAGATCCGCGTGGGTGCGCGCGATCTCGTCCAGCTTCGCGATGAGTGTCTCGTCGGTGTTCGTCATCAGCAACCGACAGGGTACGCGCGTCTCAGGAACAACAGCACGAACCGGACGAACAACTCCCCGGCCCACCGTGCCTGGGCTCCCAGTCACCCTTCCCGCCCTTGATCAGGTCCAGCATCGGCCAGACCCCGCAGAAGTCATCGCCCGGCCCGAACGGCGCATGACCCGTCCGGACGATCGACCCGTCCGCTTGCTTGTGGAACGCGCTGATCCCCGGCCAGGCCATCCCGTCCTCACCCCGGTACCCCATCGCCTCCGCAAACCCGGATCCGTTCCCAGACACCACGGGGTACGTCCATCCGCGCTCCTTCGCGAACGCGCCCGCAACCTCCGGCGCATCGTCCGAGCACAGCACGAACCCGCACCGCTCCATCACATGCGGCGCGAGCCCGATGAACCCGTCCCCCCAGAGCGAGCAGTAGTTGCAGTGCTTCCCCATGTTGTGGACGACGAGCAGCTCCGTCTTGTCCCCGAACAGCTCGGAGAGCTTCACCTCCGACCCATCCGTCCTCCGGAGCACCCAGTCCTCGACGGGCTGGTCCGGGAGCTCCTGCATCGCGCTCCGGAACCGGTCCTTCGCTTCGATGACCTCTTTCAGCATCGCCTGCACATCGCTCGCTTGGGTCGCCACGGGTTCGCTCCTTGGGTGAGATTCGTGGGGATTACGCCATCCGGATCCACTTGATCAGGGTCTTGAAGTTCGGGGGCTTCCCGAACATCAGCAGTCCGACACGGAAGATCTTCGCCGCGAGCCAGAGGAACACGACGACGGCGACCAGGTTCACCCCGATGGTCGCCGCGATCTGCCACGCTGGGGGTGGGTCGGTCGAAGACACACGCATGATCATGATGAACGGCGAGATCGGGGGGATGAAGCTGCTCACCGTCGAGAGCGTCGAGTTCGGGCTCCGGACCACGGGCATGAAGAAGAAGTACGGGATCATCATCATGAGCATGACCGGGGTCATGAGCGACTGCGCCTCGCGCATGTCGTTCACCGCGGACCCGATCGCGGCCATGAACGAAGCCAGCATGAAATACGCGAGCAGGAAATACACGAAGATCAGCGCCAGCATCCCCACACTCACAAAGTCAGCGAGCGCGAACGCGATGAGCGCCGTCACCCCGAGCGAGGAATAGATCAAGAGCAAGGACGATCCGACCATGAGCTGACCCACGATCTTCCCCGTCATCAGTTCCATCGGGGAGCACGCGCTGAGCAGCACCTCGACGACCCGGTTCGACTTCTCCTCGATCGTCGTCGTCAGCAGGTACTGCCCCCCCGTCATCGTCGCGATGATCAGCAGCACCAGCGACACCACGGGGATCAGGAACGTCGCGATCCCGGAGGACTCGTCCCGCTCCCCTTCCTCCGTGATCTCCTTGCTGTCGCGCTTCGCCACGGAGAAGATCTCGTTGATCTGACCACGATCGATCCCGGCGTTGTCGTACCGACGTTCCCGGATCGACCAGCGCACCGCGTCCTCGATCTCCCCCACCGTCTCCTCGTTGAGCTTCGGACGGAAGAACGCCTGGTACGACCCGTACCCTTCGTCCGCGTTCGCTTTGGTAGCCGCATCCGCATCGACCTCGACGACGGCCAGCACCTTGTCCATCGGGTCCTGGATCGCGAGCTCGCCCGTGATCTGCTTCCGGATATCGCCCTTGATCTCCTCGACGTCCGCATCGGGCGCCGTCTCGACAACCCGGAACTCCGGGATCGTCACCATCGCCGCCGCTTGATCCACGGACCCCGTGATCCGTTCGCCGGCCGCCTTCCCCATGATCCCCGTGCTGAACTCCGCGACCCGTCGTGCCGTCTCCGCGCGTCGCGCCCGGATCTCGTCCGGGCTCAGGTACCCGACCATCTCGTCGTACACCTCCCCCGAACGATCGAGCACGTAGATCGTCCCCTTGTCCGCCGGGGGCTGCGCCGAAGCCGCAAGGATCGCGATGAGCGGGATGAGCGCCGCCATCACCGCCGGGATCACGAGCGCCCCGATGATGAAGCCCTTGGTGATCGCCGTGGACGTGAACTCGCGCCCCGCGACCCGTGAGATCTTCCAAAGATTCATGACGCGCCCCCTTCCGCACCCTCATCGCCCTGTTCGCCGGCCAGGATCTGCGCCCGGACCAACGCCGGATCCGCATGATTCTCGTCACCCGTCACGATCCGCACGAACACGTCCTCCAACGTCGGTCTCTTGATCTCGATGCTGTTCACGCGCGTGGCGCCGATCAATCGGGTCATCGCCTCGTGCGGATCCACACCATCGCGCAGCGCGATCTCGTGCACCCCGTCCTTGAGCAGCGCATGGTCCACCCCATCGACCCGCGCGATGGACTCGGAGTGATCCCCCGACTCCGCCGTCTCCATGTGGATCCGTCGCGGATCGAACCGAGCCCGGATATCCCCGAGCGTGTCGTCGAGCACCTTGCGTCCCTGGTGGATCATCACGATGTGGTCGCAGATCGACTCCGCTTGGTGCATCACGTGGGTCGAGAAGATCACCGTCCGACCGTTGCTGTGCTGTTCGTTGATCAGATCCCGGAGCAGCCGCATGTTCACGGGGTCCAGCCCCGAGAAGGGCTCGTCCAAGATCAACAGATCGGGCTCGTGCAAAACACTCGCGATGAACTGCACCTTCTGCTGCATGCCCTTCGACAGCTCTTCGCACTTCTTCTTCGCGACATCAGCGAGCTCGACGCGCTCGAGCCAGTCCATCACCTTGGGCTTCAGACCACGCGCGTCGAGCCCCTTGAGCCGACCCATGTGGGTGAGGAACGCCGCGACCTTCATCTTCTTGTACACCCCCCGCTCCTCCGGGAGGTACCCGATCCGGTCCTTCGACTCGACGGCCGACTTCTTCCCGAGCACCGAGAGCGCCCCGGAATCCGGAAACAGGATCGACATGATCATCCGGATCGTCGTCGTCTTCCCGGCCCCGTTCGGACCGATGAATCCGTACAACGAGCCCTCGGGGATCGACAGATCGATCCCCTCCACAGCGACCTTGCGCCCGAAGGTTTTGCGCACCGAGTTCATCTGGACCGCGTCTGACATTGAAATCCTCACCGAGAGTGCATGCGTGATCGAGTATACCTCCGACTCAGCTCGATCGATGCACCCTTCCCCGCTGCTTCTCTCCTTGAAATCCAAGAATACAAGCTCCCAATACCATCGAACAGGCATTCCGCCGGACCGAAAACGCACAGGAAATCGAACATGATCCGCAACACCGTCCTCACCCTCGCCGCCGCTTCACCCCTCGCGCTCCTGCTCATCGCGGCACCATCGCCGAGCCACGAGAGCCCGAACCCGTCCCTCGTCCCCGTTGCCGCACAACCCGAAGACCTCGATCTCGGCGCGATCCTGTTCGAAGCGCTCGAGAACTCCGAGGGCTGTCTCGGGACCATCGGAGCCCAGACGGGCGAAGGCCACACATGCATCATCGCATGGTTCGAGAACAAACAGGCCGTCGAGACCTGGTACTACTCACGAACACACGCGCGCATGATGCGCATGATGGGATCCGGAACCGATACGAAGCAACCCCTCGAGCACGTGAAGGACGAGACCTCACCCATCATGGTCATGGCGTCCATCACCTTCGGTTCCGAGCAGGTCATCCCGGGCACGATCCCCGCGTCACAGATCTCGATCGAGCTCTACACCCCGCTCGATGCGGGCGCATCCGTCAACGGCCGACTCATGCCAGATGAGATCGTGCTCCCCCACTTCAGCTCGGTCGATGTCCTGAAGGGATCACCCAAGGACGGCTGATCCGGATCATTCTTGGTCACGGTTGCTGTCCACGAACCCATCAAGCTTGCGCGAACGGACCGGGTGCTGGAGCTTCCGGATCGCTTTCGCTTCCACCTGACGGACCCGCTCGCGCGTCACCTTGAAGATCCGACCGACCTCCTCGAGCGTGTACGTGTACCCGTCCCCGATCCCGTAGCGGAGCTTGATGATCTCCCGCTCACGGTACGACAGCGTCTTGAGCACCATCTCGATGCGCTGCTTGAGCGCTTCCTGACCGGCCACCTGGTCCGGGGTTGCCTGGTTCGTGTCCTCGATGAAATCACCGAAATTCGAATCCTCCGACTCCCCAACAGGACGATCGAGCGACACGGGGTGCTTCGCGATCGAAAGCACGCGCCGGACCTCGGCCGTTGACATCTTCGCGCGTTCCGCGAGTTCGTCCGGCGTGGGCTCCACACCCGTGCGCTGCTTGATCTCTTTCTGGATGTTCCGCAGACGGGTCATCGTCTCGATCATGTGGACCGGGATCCGGATCGTCCGCGCGTGATCCGCGATCGCGCGGGTGATCGCTTGACGGATCCACCACGTCGCGTACGTGCTGAACTTGTACCCGCGCTTGTACTCAAACTTGTCCACCGCGCGCATCAGACCCGTGTTCCCCTCCTGGATCACGTCCAGGAAGCTCAGCCCACGGTTCCGGTACTTCTTCGCGATGGACACGACGAGACGCAGGTTCCCCCCCGACAGGTCCCGCTTCGACTGCTCGTACTCCCAGAACGCCGTCCCCAGATCCCCCAAACGCTTCTGCAGATCCTCGGGCTCCTCGAGCACCAGCTGACGGAGCCCGTCGAGCTCCATCCGCATGACCTCGAGGTCTTCCTGGTCGTACTTGTTCGGATAACGAGCGGCCTGGAGCATCTCGTTCTGGAGCGCGTCCATCTTCTCGCTGATCGACCTGAGCTTGCGCATCAGCGGCACGATCTGACCCGTGCGCAGACACAGCTCCTCGACGAGCGCCGACATCCGACGCCGTCGCGCTTCGATCTTCGAAACCAGCTCCGTCGCGCGTTTCGTCTCCTTGATCGTCCCGTCGTCCCGGCGCAGCGCATCGAGCTCGGCCCAGTCGCTCCTGTTGAGTTCCAGAAGCGCACGAAGCGTGGGCAGATTCGACGGAATCCGCGCCATCAGCTTGTCCTTCGCGTTCTCGTCGAGCGTGCTCAGGCGCATCGTCCGATCGAACGGGAGATCCCCGCTCGCAACGAGCTCCAGCGTCTCGACCGCGCGAGCCACGATGTAATCGCACTGGAGACAGCGACGGCGGAACACCATCCGGGTCAGCTCGATCTTCTTCGCGAGACGGACCTCCTCCTCGCGCGTCAGCAAGGGGATCGTCCCCATCTGGCTCAGGTACATCCGAACAGGATCGTCGAGCCGACGATCCGCCTCGTTCCCCATCGCTTCGTCGAGATCGCGCTGAACGGTCTTGTCGTTCATCGCACGCGCTTCCTCGACGTCAGCACGCGCCTGCTTCAGATCGTTCGATTCGAGCGTGATCTGACCCGAGAAGTGCGGCGCGTTGATCCGGACGCGCAGCTTCTCGACATCCCCCAGGTCCTCACCACCGCGCACCGACATCGCGCGGAACTCGGTATCGAGCGAGTGGATGTTCTCGAGCACCCGCGCGTCCCCCGATCGTTTCGCGCGGAACACCCGACCCCGGAACTCCATCTCATCGACGAGCTCGATCCCGTGCTCATCGATCATCGCGAGCAGCGCATGGACCCGCGCCGTCTCCACGAAATCATCCGGGAGGATGTTGTTCAGCTCTTCGTAGGACAACCACCCCCGCGCTTTGCCCGAATCGATCAACGCACTCAACGCTGGGTGAGACATCCCGATCATCTCGCTCCTTCTCCGTTGCCCGGAAGCATATCCGGCTCAACGCCCCCCGGACGAGAGACGCCCCGTCGTGTCGCCGAACCGTTCGCGTTTCGCGCGTTCCCGATCCATGAACGCCCGCAGCGCCTCCGCGTCATCGACAACGCTCGGACCCGATTCACGCTCCGATTCCCTCAGCACCAGATTCTTCACGCACTCGCGCAGGAACCTCGCCCTCCGATCCCGCTCCCCCTCGCACTGGTCATCGATCTGCTTGCACAGCGCCACCGCTCTCCCCGACGGATCCGATTCCCCGATCTCCGACCCCATCGCATTGAGCTCGTTCAGGACAGGGTGGAGCCCCGTCCCCGTCCCGTTCTCGACACTCTCGAGCATCGCCTGCGCCACCAGCGCCGAAGCCCGCGAATCAAAGGCCGTGATCCGGATCAGGTCATGCTCGTCGCTCGTCATCGTCACCCACAACGAATCATCGCTCAGCAGACACCCGAGAAGCATCTCCCGAGACGAGAAACGCCCCCGACCCCGCTCATTCCGGACCTCCGACTCCATCTCTTCATCCCCCCGGATGGGTCCGCGCCTCCCGAGCCGCATCGAGGCGCGCACGACCTCCTCCTCCACCCCGGCCGCGTGCGCGATCTGACGAACGATCAACCTCCGCCGGACCGGGCTCAGCTGCTCGAGACCCAGATCGACCAACGTCTGGATCTCCTCCTCGATTCTTTGCGTCACCCGCGCCGCGCCCTGACCCGACAGCTCCCGGCGCAACCGATCGAAGCGCCACGTGAGCAGATCGATCCCCTCTTCGATCGCGCGGCTGAACGTCTCCACCCCACCCTCCCTCGCGAGCAGCTCGTCCGGGTCCTTCGCGTCCGTCACACCCGAAAGCGCCGCGATCTTGATATCGATCGTCTCCTTGAGCAGGACTTCGATCGCGCGATCCGCCGCGCGTTGACCCGCTTCGTCCCCGTCGAACAGGAGCACCACCGTGTCGCAGAGCCGACGCAGCACCGCCGCGTGACCCGTCGTCAGCGCCGTCCCCAAGGTCCCCACCACGTGCTCCACCCCGTGCTGATGGCACGCAATCACATCCGTGTACCCCTCCACCACCACCGCGACCCGTTCCTTCTTGATCGCGCGCGCCGCCCGATCGATCCCGAAGAGCGTCGTCGATTTGTTGAACGCGCTCGTCTCGGGAGAGTTCAGGTACTTGGGCTCGTCCTCGTCATCGATCCGGCGCGCCCCGAACCCGATCGGCCTCCCGATCTGATCCCGGATCGGGAAAATGAGCCGATTCCGGAGCGCGTCGTACATCCCCCCCGAATCACGCTCCTTGAGCAAACCGGCCGCGCGGAGCGCCTCGATGCTCAGCCCCTTGCTCTGCGCGAACGTCAGCAGCCCGTCCCACCGATCCGGAGAAGCCCCGATCCCGAACCCCTCCACCATTTCCGCGCTGATCCCACGACGTTCGATGAGCGCCCGCGCCAGAGCCCCGTGCTCCGGATGCGCGAGGATCGCGCGGAAGAACGCCTGCGCCGTCGAGTTCACCTCCACGATGTCCGATTTGCTCGCGCCCTGAGGACCGCCCTGAACGACATTCCCACCGCTCGGTTTCCACGGGGTCAGCTCGATATTCGCGCGCTCCGCAAGGTGCGTCAGCGCCTCCCGGAACGTCATCGAGTGGTACTCCATGATGAACCGGAACACGTCCCCACCCGCGCCGCACACGAAACAGTGGTACATCTGCTTCGCCGGGACCACGCACATCGACGGGTTCCGATCCTCGTGGAACGGGCACAGACAGACGTACTCCCGACCCTTCGCCTTGAGCGCAAGATGATCCCCGATGACGGAGACAATATCGCTCGCGTCCCGAACCCGATCCACGTCGTTGTTGGGGGCAAACCCGCTCACTCGCGCTCCATCCCAAGAAAACACCCCGCTCCCTCGGGGCCCAATCATCTACGATACGCACAACCCCCGATCCGTTCCGAACCCAACTCCCACGACACGAGCCCACCCATGCTGATCCTCTACGACATCGACATGACCCTCCTCCGGACCGACCACATCGGGATCGAGCTCCTCCGAAGCGCCGGGGAATCCGTCTTCAAACCCGGGTTCGATGTCTCCCGGGTCGAGTTCGGGGGGTGTCTCGACCAGGACATCATCCGGCGGATGCTCATCAACAACGAGCTCGACCCCACCCCCGAGTCCATCCTCCAGATGCGACGCGCCTACCACCAAGGGCTCGAAGCCCACAACGCCACCCCGGGTTGGTCCGTCCCGCTCCCCGGCGCGCACGACCTCGTCAACGCAACCCTCACGATGGACACATCCCCCACGATCGGGCTCCTCACCGGGAACTTCCCCGAGACCGGGCGCATCAAACTCAGCGCGGCCGGGTTCGACCCCGACCTCTTCATCATCTGCGCCTGGGGAGACGACTCCCCCCACGAACTCCCGGCGCGAGCGCACCTCCCCCCCGTCGCGCTCCAGCGCGCCCGTGAATCCGGGCTCACCATCAGCGACCCGCGCGAGATCCTGATCGTCGGAGACACCATCCACGACGTCTCGTGCGCCCTCGATAACGACATGTCCGTCCTCGCCGTCGCAACCGGACACCACTCCAGACAACAGCTCGAAGAAGCCGGAGCGCACCACGTCGTCGATGACCTCACGGACACCCAGGGGATTCTCGAATGGATCACACAGCTCCATCACCGACTCGATCCGCGCAGCGCTTCGACACGATCGACACCCTGAGAGGCTTCGCCCTCCTCGGGATCCTCGGTCCCAATCTGATCGTCTTCGCCTGGCCGGGCTCCGCCTCCGTCGATCCCTCCGTCATGGGTCACACCCCCATGAACGAGCTCGGGCACACCCTCGTCCACACGGTCTTCCTCGGGAAGTTCATGTTCCTCTTCGCGCTCCTCTTCGGCGCGGGTGTCGTCCTCTACGGCCGCAAGTACGACACCGCCGATGACGACGGCACCTACCACACCCCACTCCGCACCGGATGGAAACTCTGGTACCGGCGCTGCGCCATCCTTCTCGTGTTCGGATTGATCCACGCCTACGGCTTTTGGTACGGCGACATCCTCACTTGGTACGCCATCACCGGGCTCGGCGCGCTCTGGTGGGTCCGGCGCTGGAAAGTCAAAACCCAGATCCTCGCCGGCGCGGGCTTCTTCCTCCTCGGAACCACCCTCCTCGGGCTCCTGACCCTCTTCGGGCTCTACGCCGTCAACCAGGGTTACCAGACCCGGGACCAACTCATGGGCTCCGAGCCCAGCGCCGAGATCGCCGCGTACCTCGGGACCAACGAGATCGGACAGCGCTACGGGTCCTATGTCAGCGCCCTCATCGCGCGACTCCCCTCCACCCTCATGATGCACCTCCTCCTCATGCCCCTCTTCGTCCCGGCCATCACCGGGATCATGATGTTCGGGATGGCCACCTTCCGATCCGGGCTCTTGACCGGAAACCGCTCCACCGGCTTCTACCTCACCTGGGGCGCGATCCTCACCATCGTCGGGGGCGCACTCACCTTCGCCGTCCACGAGATCGTCGGAGGCGCAACAAAGTTCGAGGGCGCCTTCCTCTGGCAGACCCTCGCGCAGCCTCTCGGGATCCCCCTCGCGTTCGGGTACCTCATGCTCGTCATCGCGATGACCAAGTCCAGCGCCCTCCGCTTCATCACCCACCCTCTTGCGTGTGTCGGCCGGATGGCGCTCACCAACTACGCGCTCCAGACCCTCCTCTGCACAACCTTCTTCTACGGCTACGGCTTCGCCCGCTTCGCCACCATCGACTACCCCGGGCTCTGGCTCGTCATGCTCTGTGTCTGGACCATCAACATCACCCTCAGCATGGTCTGGCTTCGCATCTTCGACTTCGGACCCCTGGAATGGCTCTGGCGCTCCCTCACCTATGGACGGATCATCCCGATCCGCACCCGCGACTGACACTTCCCTGTGCACAACCCCCGAACAACTCAAAACCCTCAACTCTTCGCCAACCCTGAACACACCCCAATATCACCTTGGCTCCCAACCCCTTACGCGCAAGTCTCGCCTCCACCGCCCATCCCGACCCGATCCACATTCAACCAATACCGATCCCGATCTCCCCATCGGACCGATCATTTTGATACCCTCACGATGGTTGAATCCCCGATCCAGACACGATTCGGCAAGGAGGCTGAGCGATGACCACGAGCTACCGCGCGCTGTGCTCCGATTTCTACATCAACTCCAAGCTCAGCGTCAGGATGGAACTCCCGAGCAACCGTGAACCCATCCTCGACCTCTTCGAGCGGACCCGTCGCTCCTTCCCCATGATGAACGCGTTCCGTCGCTACAAGGACGAACTCGCGCTCGAGTCCGCACCCAACGCCAACCCCCACCGATGGATGGCCATCCGGGGTTCCTCTGTCCGCGCGGGGGTCGTCAACCCCAACAACGAGGAGGAGATGTACTCCATCCACGCCACGGCCTGTGAAGTCTCCCCCTACTACCTCTCAATCTCACCCCTCGACCTCGAATCCGTCGAACTCCTCTACGGGTTCGATCTCAGCGCCAAAGGCAACCACGACGAGATCGTCGCGAGCGCCCTCCTCTCCGGGTCCCCCCTCGCCCAGCTCGCGGACGCAAACGATCTCCGGGTCACCGAGTGCCAACCCGTCCTCGGCATGACCCTCGCGCATGAAAGCGGATTCGAAGCGCACTTCGAAGTCAAGACCCGATCATCCGACAAACCCAACGCCGGCGCAGACGAACCCATCTCCGTCTACCTCACCCTCCGTCGATACGACCCCGTGACCGACCTTCGCGACCTCACCTCCAGACTCTCGGAGCTCACCGAACGAGGCCAATCGATCGTCGATGAACACCTTGTCCCCAACCTCCTCGTCCCCCTGCGCGACGAGATCGTCACGCGCTCGTTCTGACCCCGAGCGCCTAAGGTCGAGCCCATGGGTCTTGTCGTTCTCGCACAATCCAACCAATCCCTCTCCAAGCTCTGGGTCTGGATCCTCATCCTCCTCGTGCTCGTCTTCGCCGGCGCGATCGTCATCTTCTGGTTGCGCCGATCCCTTCTCAACCCCAGAAACGACTCCACCGCCCATTCGGGATCCCTCCTCGACCATCTCCGCGAACTCCACGAACGAGGAGAAATGAGCGACGAGGAGTTCCGGTCAGCCCGGAACAAGCTCCTGGGAGAGTTCACGGAGGACCAACCCTCCAACGACTCCCCAGATCACCCGGATTCCCGATGATCCCCCCCACCCTCGGCGCTTATACTTATACAAAACCAAGCCCACCCGGAACCCCCGAACCAGCTCCGGCACCCACGACCCAGAATCACCGTTATTCTCGGTCCTGATCGAGTCACAACGTCCTTGTGAACACAACTCGACCAACCACGCCGGATCGGGTTGAGCGGCGAGCCCAATCCACCCGATAGGGTGAAGACGAACCAGCCTTTCGCTCGCCTTGCACGACGTTTTCAGACGAGGTCCGCATGACAGAACAACAGCGCCAACACCCCGCCGTCCCCCAACCCATGAACGCCTCCGCTTCCGGCGGCGGCGATCAATCCGGAGACAACGGGTCCGGCGGCTCAGACAACCCCGGCGGAGGCGCCGGCGGCGGATCCGGAGACGGATCCGGGGGCTTCCGAGGCCGAAAGGTCACCACCTGCTCCTTCTGCGGCAAAACCTCCCGTGAAGTCGGCCCCATGGTCGAAGGCCCGGGCGAGGTCTACATCTGCAACAACTGTGTCGAGCTCTGCCAGAACATCTTCCGTCAGGAACGACGCCGGGTCTCTTCCGTCTCCGCGCAGCTCTCCGAGATCCCCTCCCCGCGCGAGATCGTCGAGTTCATGGGTCAGTACGTCATCGGTCAGCAGATGGCCAAGCGGTCCCTCGCCGTCGCCGTCCACAACCACTACAAACGCCTCCTCCACACCGAGAGCGAGGACTCCGGCGACATCGAGCTCGACAAGTCCAACATCCTCCTGATCGGCCCCACCGGGTCGGGCAAGACCCTCCTCGCCAAGACCATGGCGCGCATGCTCAAGGTCCCCTTCGCCATCGGCGACGCAACCACGCTCACCGAAGCGGGCTACGTCGGCGAAGACGTCGAGAACCTCCTCCTCAAGCTCCTCCAAGCCGCCGACTTCGATGTCGAAGCCGCCCAGCGCGGGATCATCTACATCGACGAAGTCGATAAGGTCGGGAAGACCTCCAACAACGTCTCCATCACCCGAGACGTCTCGGGCGAAGGTGTGCAGCAGTCCCTCCTCAAGATGCTCGAAGGCACCGTCGCGAACGTCCCCCCACAAGGCGGACGCAAGCACCCCGAACAGCAGTACATCCAGTTCGACACCACGAACGTCCTCTTCATCTGTGGCGGCACCTTCGTCGGGCTCGAAGACATCGTCCGTCGTCGTCTGGGCAAAACCCGCATCGGGTTCGGTGGTTCCGGAAACGCCGCCGAGGACCGCCGCCACTTCGCCGACGAAAAGGCCGAGCGCGAGTGGCTCCAGTCCCAGATCACCAACGAGGACGTCGTCGAGTTCGGGGTCATCCCCGAACTGGTCGGGCGTCTCCCCGTGATCACCCCCCTTATGCCCCTCACCGACGACGCGCTCGTCCAGATCCTGACCGAGCCCAAGAACGCGCTCATCAAGCAGTACGAACACCTGTTCAAGCTCGAAGGCGCGGAGCTCACCTTCACCGAGGACGCGCTCTACGCCATCGCCCAGCAAGCGGCCAAGCGGAAGACCGGCGCCCGCGCCCTCCGCGCCGTCATGGAAGGGGTCATGCTCGACCTCATGTACGACCTCCCCGATCAGAACAACGAGAGAGCCCAGTACGTCATCGACGCGTCCCACGTCGAGAACCCCCGCAAGCTCTCCGAGCTCCGGGTCTCCAAGGCGCACACCGCCTGATCGATCCTCGACAACCCAGAACCAAACAAAGAGCCCCGACACTCGTCGGGGCTCTTTCTCAATCGTGTTGTCGTTGTTCGATCAGTTGATCGGGGTCGCGACCATCGCCGCGCGTCCACACATCTCGACCCGTGCCAGCGCGTAGAGCTTGATCTCCGAATCGATCAACCCGCGCAGCGACCTGGGCTCACGCGCGAGCACATGCGCCGTCGTCAACTCGAGCCGTTCCGAAGCGCCAGGGATCGTCACCAAGGGCTCCGCGCGGAGCAACAGATCCAGGTGGTCCCGAACCCAGGCGCGTGCCGATTCGATCCGACCCACGGCGCCCGGCGCATCATCGCAGACCAGGTGGATCCGACCCTGAGCATCACACGCAAGCTCCACCCCCGGAGCATGAGGACACCGGGTGTCCAGCTTCGTCAGCCCCTCGAGCAGCGAGCACAGACTCTCCGAATGACGGATGAACGGGATGGGCTCGTGACGGATCTCGTCGTCGAACGTCTCGATCGATTCAGGGGTCAGCACGGACTCCGGAACCACCACATCCTCACGGACAGGCACAGACTCCTCAGCAGGAACCCCGCACCCCGTCTCGACGAGGGTGTCGATGATCTCGCTCGCGCGGTGCGCCATCGAGTCCCGATAGATATTCGCCGTCCCCGTCGCATCGATCCGACCCGCCGCATCGATGATCTCGATCGGACGATCCAGGAACGCATCGACGGCCCGGGTCAGCTTCGCGCTCGCCTGCGCCACCTGCTGACCCGTCGCACCCATCACAGCCAACCGCAGATGGGGAACCCCGATCGCGCTATCCGCTTCCCACACCCCCGTGATCGTCTTGATGAGCCGGTACGAAGCCACGATCGCCGCCTCGTCGGCGCCCGTCAAGATCGTCACTTCGTCGATCTCGTCGCGCTCGAGCAGCTCGGGTTCCGTCGTCTCGTCCACGCGCAGGATCACCCGATCCGCGCGATCGTTGACCAATCGCATCGCTTCGTGGAGCGACCCCATCTCCATGCTCTGCATGGGCTCGGTCCCCGTGATCAGATCGATCGACGTACTCCCGGCCACCGCGCGAACAAGCGCCACCGTCTCCGAACGACGACGAGCGACAGAGCACGCATACTGGCGCACCCAAAGCGAAGCACGAACGGGGAGATGACCCAGCAGCACCGCTTCCACACTCGGGAGCGACCCGATCTCACGTTCCCCCTCGACCTCATCCACGGGCTCGTCCCGGGTCAGCACTTGGATCGGAGCTCTCGGCGCAACCTCGATCGCCCGCGCGGGCGCTACCGGAGCAGGAGCAGCAACAACGACCGGGACCACGGGCTCAGCCCGATCCTCGGTCCCCGTGCTCGAATACGCCGGAGGCGCGAGCTCGCTATCCCCCAGGAACAGATCCGCGAGCGCATCGTGTGAGTCGTCCTCCACCCCAGCAAGGCGCATCATGGGCGCTGTGTTCCCCATCCCCGTCCCGCTCGCGCGACTGTCGTGCGTATCCATACGCCGTCTCCAATGCGCCCATCCTGGCGCGTCTCGTCCTACTCGCGCACCCGCGCGATGTTGTTCTCCGACCCGATCCCGTTCCTCGCGACCTCCGCGTTGAAGGTATCGAGGGACCAAACCCCGTCGATCACGAGTTTGTACTGGTATTCGCCCGGCTCGAGCGTGCACAGCAACTCGTGAACCCCCAGTGCCTCGTTCTTACGCATCGGAGACAACGCGGGGTTCCACGCATTAAAGCTCGCCGCGACCCGAACTTCTTCCCCAAGACCGATCGGTTGGACAAACAAAAGTCCCCCACTGACCCCGCGAACCCCGAGAAGATGACGGACCCGCTCATCCGGAAGTACGTCCCCCCCGGGCGCATCCTGAGCGTGTTCCTCGACTTGGGGAGTTACCCCCTCCGCCGCCTCGACCGGTTCCGTCTCCTCATCCCCCCCGATGAGGGACGTTTCATTTTCGAGCTCAATTGCGACAGGACGCGCGACCGACATGGTCCGGGACCCCGAAAGCTCCCTCGCGCGCATCGCCATCTCCTGGGCGCGCGACACACTCGCCGTCAACGTGGGCTCCGGGATCGGATCGGGCTCCACCGTCTTCCCGAACACCCCCAAGGTGTCACGCTCTTCGTCCTCAGGCTCCGGCCGCTCGATCGACACGTGCTCCATGAGCCATTCCGTCAACGACCGGTAGTCCTCAGCCCCCATCGAATCCGGCGCATGCGCCTCCACCGACACCCCGAAGCTCGCCGCCTCCTTCAGCACCGGATCAAGCCGGATCTGAACGGGGATCACCGACTCCGCGAACTCCAACCGGAGCTGCTCGAGCAGATCCCGCGCGAGCGGGAGGTTCGGATCGTGCATCGTCGGGAGGATCCGGGGCTGGATCCGCATCCCCAATCGTCGCGCCATCGATCGCACCGTCTGCACCTGCTTCGCCGCACCCTTCAAGGAGAAGTAGCTCGTCTCCACGGGGATGATCACCTCACGACCCGCCGCGATCGCGTTGTACGACAGCAACCCGATCGAAGGCGAACAGTCGATCAGACACACGTCGTACCTTCGCTCGACCTCTCCCCCATCCATCTCGCTCGTGTGTTCCCCCTCAACCCTCGACAACCGATCGATCACGCTCCGGAGCCTTCGTTCCTTCTCGGGTTGATCCGCAAGCCCACCCCGCGCGGACTCGAGACCCGCAAGCATCATCGAACTCCCGAGCAGATCCAACCCCCGGCACACATGCGTGACGTACCGAGCACGATCCAAGGGCGCGTTCATCGGCGAGCGCAGCGCGTGAGACACATCCAGATCGATCACCGATTCGGGAACACCGAGCCCGACCGCGCAGTGCGACTGGGGATCCATATCCACCAACAACGTCCGCACCCCACGCACGGCAAAGCACGCCGCAAGGTTGATCGACGTCGTCGTCTTCCCGCACCCGCCCTTCTGGTTGATGATCACGATGGTCCGCATGGCTGATCCCTTGTCCGCGCGAGCGTTTGTCAATAAGGGACTTATCGGAACCACACCCCGTCAACCTCCAATCATCGGACGACAACCCACAATCTGGAGGGGAACACCCCAGACCTCCCCCATATATGGCGTGGTCCAACACCCCAGATCAACCCATCGACCCCCCCGAACCCATCACCCGGATCCGTGCATTCATCCCCGGATCGCGCAGATCCCAGCAATCGCCGCCGACTCCGGCGCTTCATTCACGATCACACACGACCCTTCCCCATCGGGAAGCACGAGCCTGAGTGATCCCCCCGAGGACTTCTTATCCCTCCGCATCCGCGCCACGAGTTCCCCGTCCTCCGGAAGCCCGACCACACACACCGGAAGCCCAGCATCCTCGATCATCGATCGGACCGACCCCGTCAGTTCCGAATCCACCATCCCCATCGATTCCGCGGCCGCGAACGCCGCGATGAGCCCGAGCCCGATCGCTTCCCCATGATGGAGCGGCGCATCAGCCGGGTCCCCCGTGGGAGTCAACGACCCGATCGTCTCGATCGCATGACCAAACGTGTGCCCAAGGTTCAGCAGCATCCGACCCCCGGCCTTCGCCGACGGATCCTCGCGTTCATCCAACGCCACGATCGACGCTTTCAGCGCCACGTTCCGACGAACAAGCTCCGTCAGCACCCCGATATCCCGATCCCCCGCGCGTCCCACATGCTCACGCGTCCACTCGACCAGATCCTCATGACCGGCCGTCCGCGCGATACACGCATGCTTGATGCACTCCGCGAGCCCCGAGCGCAAATACCGATCCCCGAGCGACCCCAGCACCCCGACATCCGCGCACACCATCACGGGCTGATGGAACGCGCCGACGTAGTTCTTGAGCAAGCGATCCCCAACAGACAGGTTGAACCCCGTCTTCCCTCCCACACTCGCGTCCACCATCGCAAGCAGCGTCGTCGGGCACTGGACCACCGGGACCCCGCGCAGGTAACTCGCCGCAACAAACCCACCCAGATCCCCCACGATCCCCCCACCCAGCGCCACCACCGGGTCCGAGCGGGTGTGCCCACTCCCCGCGATCGACTCGAGCAGCTCGTGATACGTCCCCAGACTCTTCACCGACTCGCTCGGGGTCACCTCAGCAACCGTCGGTTCGAGCCCACACCCCCGCGCTCCATCGAGCACCGTGTCCAGGTGCACACCCGGGACCCCCGTATCCCGGACCACGAACACGCGCGTCGCGCCACGCTCAGCAAGCCTGCGCAGCGCCCCGGCCGAGTCCCCGAGCGCCCCGTCCCCGACGCGCACGTCGTACGAGCGTTCGGACAGCTCGACCCGGACCGACCCGACACTCACGACCCCGCGCCCCCGTCTTTCTTCACGGGCTTGGGCACATCCACGCGCGGCGCATCCCCCCACATCATCTCCAGGTCGTAGTGCGCCCGAGCGTTGGGCTCGAACAGGTGCACCACCACATCCACGAAGTCCGCGAGGATCCACAGCGCGTCGTTGTCCTCGGAGATCCGGAACGCGCTCGTCCCGTGCGCTTTCGCTGTATCGCTCAGGTTCTCGAGCGACGAACGCATCTGTCGCGCCGATGTCCCCGACCCGATCACGATAAACCCCGTGACCGGCGACAACCGGGTCACATCCAGGATCACCACATCCTCGCACTTATCACCCAGCAGCGATGTCCCGATCGCCTGCGCAAACGCACGCGCCTGCTCGGGCTCCAGAATCCCCTCCGCGTCAGACAGGGTCGCCCCCATCGATCGCTTGGGCTGCTCCACGTTCTCATCCAGCTTCTGCTCGTCGTATTCGCTCATATGAAATCAGGATAGGAGCCCCCCTCACCCATCGCGCCCCTTCTCAGCCCTCTGAGGGTCGGGTTTCACGAGCACACACCCCACCCAACCATCTCTCGACTCCGCCCCGATCCGCTCGCGCTCCACGAGCCCGAACCCCACGAGCCGATCCACCACCCCCGAGAGCCCGTTCTCCGTCTCATGGATCGCAACCACCATCGCCCCGGCCCGCACCACCCGGACCAACTGCACACTCTGACGAGCCCGCTCCGAGTCGTCCTCCGCAACCCTGAGCGGATCCACACACACCATGCACTCGAACGCGCCATCCAACTCCCCATCCAGCGACTCGGTCCACCCCAGCTCGAACCCCTGCTGATCGCTCGGATACCGCTGACGCGCGAACCGGATCGACTCCCCGTCCCGATCCAGACTCACCACCCCACCCGAAGGCCCGACGGCCCGCGCGAGCATCGCCGACCCCGCGCCCGTCCCGCATCCCAACTCGAGCACGCGCATCCCCGGGCGCACCCGATCGATGAACGTCTCGTAGAGCCCCACCCTCGGGTCCGACCCGATGTCGTGATACCTCCTCGACCTCGTGTAGCGGATGCGCATCGAACGCCGATCCCCCGTCACCCCCGTGAACCGCGCGTCGTACTCCTTTACCCCCGGACCAAGCTCACCCAGCGCCCTCCGGAGCGAGATCCCCGATCGCTCCCGATACCGAACCCCGTCCACCCGGATCACGCGCTTGCGCAGCCCGACCCGCGCGAGCAAACGCTCGACCTTCGCGACCACCGGATGACGATCCCGTTCAGGCACGCTCCACACCCCTCGCACCGCGAAGAAACAGCTCTCCCTGGACCTCCTCCGCCCTCGGCGCACGACGGGCTCTCGGCGCTCCCTCCCCAGCGCGGACCGGGATCCACGCCGTCATCTCGAACTGGGTCGAGATCGTCCTCGTCACCCCCTCGTGACCATGCGCCATCGCGCACAGCTCCGGGGTGTTGCACTGACGGGACAAATGCAACAGCACCAGATGATCCCGGACCCCGATCCTCCGGACCGCATCCGCGCTCAGCTCATTGCTGAGGTGCCCCGACCCACCCATGATCCGCTTCTTGAGCATCGCCGGACGACCCGAACGCATCTGCATGTCCGGGTCGTAGTTCGATTCCAGCGCAAGCGTGTCCACCCCGCGCATGTGCTCGATCATCGATGGGGTCACCCGCCCACAATCTGTTGCATACCCGAGCGAAGCCACCCGTCCTTCGTGCTCGATCTCCACCCGGAAACACGCAACCCCAAGCGAATCGTGCGACATCACGCACACATGGGCCGTCGCGCCCTCGTGGATATCGATCGCATCATCGAACGGCGAAGCGCTCGAACACAACAACCCCGCGCGCTCCGCCCGACCCATGTGCTTCCGATGGATATTCAAGGTCGCACGCCAATCGGGCTTCCGCATCGCCGCCACCCACCCCGGATGACAGTGGTCCGTATCCAGGTGCGTGAGCAGCGCCTGATCCACCATGTCCAGAGACAACCCCCGCGCCTCCAGACACGCCCTCGTCCGTTTCGGGCTCAGCCCCAGATCGATCAGCGCCACATGACGACCACCCCCCGGGGTCCTCGACACCAGCACCGAGCAGTTCCCCGAAGACCCCGAAGCGAGCACACACAGCGCCCCATGCGCATCATCCAGCGCATACTCGCGCGTCACCACCGACCCGACCTGCTCGCACAGCGCCCCCACAACACTCACTCCGTCTCATCGACGGCCTTGTACACCTTCCGACCCCCGAGCGTGCAGATCGGACGCTTCGACGAGCTCACGAAATCCGAGAGGATCTTCACCGCCTCCGATTCGCGCCCGCGCTCCTCGAGCATCTCACGCATCTCGCTCATCGGCGGGTTCTTCCGGAACACCTCGTTGTACGCACGCTTCACCGCATCGATCTCCCCGCGCGACATCCCCGAACGACGCATCCCCACCAGGTTCAGCCCCACCACCTGGTTCCGGAGCACGGCCATAAAGAACGGCGGCAGATCGTTCGACAACGTCGTGCACCCCGACGTCATCGACTGACGACCGATCCGACCGAACTGGTGCACCATCGTCCCCCCGGACAAGATCGCGCGATCCTGCACCTCCGAGTGTCCCCCCAACGCCGTGTTGTTCACCAGGATCACGTCGTTCCCCACGATCGTGTCATGACCCGCATGCGCATACGCCATAAAGAACGTCCGATCCCCCACCCTCGTCGGGGTGTGGTCGTTCGAAGCCGCATGCACCGTCGCGCCCTCGCGGAAAAGACAATCCGAACCGATCGTCACCCCGGCCGTGATCGCCCCGGGCTTGAACTTGTAATCCTGCGGCTCAAACCCGATACACACGTTCGGATAGAAAATCGTGTTCTCCCCCACCGTCAGCGGCCCGCTCAGCGACACCCGCGCCACCAACTTCACCCCAGCACCCAGCGTGATATCGCCCGTCAGGGTACAGAACGGACCGACGACAACGTCATCAGCCATTTTCACAGTGTCATCAACGATCGACGTCGGGTGGATCTCAGGCATGCCCCAAGTCTAGCTCTCCCTACGATCCCACATGCCCCCCACCCCCCCCGTCCCCGTCCACATCCAGCGCCTCGGACGGCTCCCCTACGACCGCGCCTACGAGATCCAGAACACCACCCACGACCAGATCCTCAACGCACGAGACACCGACAACCCGACCTTCGCGACCCTCCTCCTCGTCGAGCACGACCCCGTCATCACCGTCACCAAACGAAAAGACGCGCCCGCGCACGTCGTCACCCCATCGCCCGTCCTCGAACAACTCGGGATCCAACGCCGGGACACCGACCGGGGAGGGGACGTCACCTACCACGGCCCAGGACAGCTCGTCATCTATCCCATCGTCGATCTCAACGCCCTCCACCTCCGCCTCCACGACTACGTCCGCCTCCTCGAACAATCCATCATCGACACCCTCGCGCAGTGGGACATCCGAGCCCAGCGCGACCCGGGCGCAACCGGGGTCTGGGTCGAGCACAACAACGATCTCGCCAAAATCGCCGCCATCGGGATCCGGGTCCGCAAATGGGTCACCCTCCACGGGCTCGCCGTCAATGTCGATCCCGACATGTCCCACTTCACCCACATCGTCCCCTGCGGGCTCGCCGGCCGACCCGTCGTCTCCATGAAACAGATCCTCGGGAACGACACCCCCACCCTCGACACCTTCGCCGATTCCCTCTCCACCACCCTCGCAACCCTCCTCACCCAACGCGCCGAAACCCGAACCGGGGTCGAGCACTAGAATTCAAAGCAAACCACACCCCACGACCCCAACGATCGGATCCCCATGCGCCCGATGTCCCGCGCCATCCTCATCCCCCTCACCCTCCTGATCGCCCTCCCCTCCATCGCGGCGACCCAACCCGACTCGTCCGATCGCGACTCGCGCCGAGAACGCGCCCTCCGCCGACTCCGCGACAACGACCGGGTCCTCGATCGACGCGCCGAGAACCTCGACCGATCCGCGCTGCCCGAGATGGACCCCGCGCTGATCGACGAGTACACCGACATCATCAGCTACCTCGCCGACCCACAGCGCGAAGGACGCGCCCCAGGGTCGGGCGGGATCGAAGCCGCCGCCACCTACCTCACCGAACGACTCACCACCCTCGGGCTCACCCCGGCCTTCGACAACAACACAACCTACCGACAAGCCATGGAGATGGGGGTCTCCCTCACCGCTTCCACAGCCACCCTCTCCGTCGCCGGAAGCGACATGATCCTCGACGAAGACTTCGCGCCCCTCGCATACTCCGCGACCGGATCCGCCTCCGCTCCCATCACATTCGCCGGATACGCCATCGTCTCCGGCCCCGACGCCTACACCTCCTTCCCCACCGGTACCGAGTTCGACGGCGCGATCGTCATGTGCCTCAAGAACGAACCCCAGAACCCCGACGGCTCCTCACAGTGGCGCGACGAGGGCTGGTCCCACCACGCGCGCATGACCTACAAGGTCAACGCCCTCCAGCGCCGCGGCGCATCCGCCGTCCTGATCGTCGCGTCCGAATCGCCGATGGACCCCATGAACGGGATCCTCGACAACCTCGAATCCACCTCACCCCCCCAGGTCGTGCCCGGCGTCACCCGAGGACCCGAGTTCGACATCCCCGTCATCTCCATCACCCCCGATGTCGCACGCGCCATCATCGAAGCCGCAGGAACCACGAAGTCCTTCGACGAACTCGTCAACGAAGCGAACAAAGGCCCCATCATCGAGCAGATCGACATCGAGACCTCCGTCTCCGTCGAGATCGAGCGCACCCCCACCATGACCGACAACCTCGGAGCGATCCTCCCCGGGAAGGGCGCCCTCGCCGACGAGTACATCGTCATCGGCGCGCACTACGACCACGTGGGCTACGGGCGATTCGGGTCCCGGGTCCGCAATGCCGCCGGGCAGATCCACCCCGGCGCTGACGACAACGCCTCCGGATCGACCGGGCTCCTCATCGCCGCGCGAGAACTCTCGAACCGATACGCGCTCCTCTCCGATTCCGACAACGCGCGCTCCATCCTCTTCCTCCTGTTCACGGCCGAAGAATCCGGGCTCAACGGATCCCGCTACTACGTGGACAACCCCATCGCCCCACTCGATCAGCACGAGATCATGCTCAACATGGACATGATCGGATCGCTCGAGCAAGACCCCCTCGAGATCGGCGGGTTCGAGAGCTCCGAAGCGCTCGAATCCCTCGCGCAGCGCCACCTCGACAAATCCGGACTCGTCTACTCCCACGACACGAGCGTGGGTTCCGGTCGCTCCGACCACGCATCCTTCGAAGCCAAGGACATCCCCAACCTCTTCTTCTTCACCGGCCTCCACGAGCGGTACCACACCCCCGACGACACCACCGACCACATCGACGAAGAGGGCGCCGTCCGTGTCGCCACCATCGTTGCGCAGATCGCATACGGCGCCGCGACCGACACCAACGGTTTCCCCCACTCCGACGACAACAACCCGAACGTCGCCTCCAACGAACCCCCCAAGGTCCGGGTCGGGATCGTCCCCAGCAACGTCGCCGGCCAAGGGATGCGTGTCCTCCGGATCTTCGACAACACCAGCGCCTCCGAAGCCGGGCTCCAGTCCGGGGACCTCATCACCCACTGGAACAACGAACCCATCGAGTCCGTCGAGTCCTGGTCCCCCGTCCTCCTCAACCACAACCCCGGAGACGTCGTCACCCTCACCGTCGTCCGCGCGGGAGAGGACGACCCCATCGAACTCGAGATGACCCTCAAAGCGGCGGAGTGATCCGATCCGATGGACCCGAAGCTCCTGGAGCAACTCAGAGACGCAGAGGAGTCCCATCTCCGTCCCGATGTGCGCACGAACCCGAACGCCCTCGGCGCGATCCTCGACGACTCGTTCTCCGAGATCGGCGCATCGGGCACCCGCTACACCAAGAGCGACATCCTCAACTCCCTCACCAATGAGCCCAACATCCGGAGAGCGATCAAGCACTTCGAAGCGCGTCAACTCGGATCGGACCTCTACCTCACCACCTACATCCTGATCGCGCACCACCCGGGAAACAACCCACCCAGACGGACCCATAGGAGCACGATCTGGAAACTGATCAACAACGCTCCGGTCATGCTCCATCACCAGGGCACACCCATCCCCGATCCACAATCTCAACCAGCAACGTCCTAGCATCCCCCATGGCATCCTCCCGAACCACCAAACCCGAACTCGAAACCGTCGAACCCATCGGGCTCCGTGTCCTCATCCGCAAGGACGAGGACAAGAAGCAGACCAAGTCCGGGATCCACCTCCCCGACAAAATCGAGATCCCCACCCTCACGGGACGGGTCGTCTCCATCGCCGCGCAGGTGGACAACGACCCCGACTACCCCATCGCACAGTACGACCGGGTCCTCTTCAATCCCAAACACGCGATCCCCGTGGACTTCGAGGGAGACAACCGCCTCTTCGTCATCCCCGTCGAAGACATCGTCGCCGTCTTCCGCAAAGAACGCTGACCGCTTCCTTACAGAATCGAGCCGCACCATGAGCGAGTACCCCCCCTGCCCCGAGTGCGCCGACGAATACACCTACCACGACGGCACCCTCTTCATCTGCCCCTCCTGCGCCCACGAATGGACCGAGGCCGAAGCCAAAGCGGCCGAGGAAGCAGCCATCGTCCGTGACTCCAACGGCAACCCCCTCGCCGACGGCGACACCGTCGTCGTCATCAAAGACCTCAAGGTCAAGGGCTCCTCCCTCGTCGTCAAGGGAGGCACCAAGGTCAAAAACATCCGCCTGGTAGACGGCGATCACGACATCGACTGCAATATCCCCGGGATCGGTTCGATGGGGCTCAAGTCTGAGTTCGTCAAGAAGGCCTGACCCCCCACCATTCCCCCTATCCTCTCCCCGATGACCACGCTCGACCCGAGCAAACTCGCGCTCGACGACCTGGGAGAGACCCTCGACCTCCCCAAGTGGTCCCGCGCGATCTCCAAAGGCACCCTCGACGTCACGATCCGTCCCCCCGGGTCCAAGAGTCTCACCAACCGCGCCCTCCTCCTCGCCACCATCGCGCCGGGGACCTCCACGATCACCCACGCGCTCTCGGAAGCCGACGACGCGCAGCGCATGCTCATCGCGATCGAACAGCTCGGCGCAGCCGTCACCAGACCCGACGACCACACCCTCACGATCCAGGGCACCTCGGGGGTCCTCAAGGTCGATCCGACCAACGACATCGTGGACCTCAACAACGCCGGGACCGCGACCCGCTTCCTCAGCGCGGCCGCACTCCTCGCAAACCACCCCCTCACCATCACGGGCAACGAGCGCATGCGCCATCGCCCCATCCGCGAACTCGGGGACCTCCTCGAATCCCTCGGCGCGCAGGTCAACTACCTCGAAAGCCCAAGCTGCCCCCCCATCCGGATCACCCCCCCGAGCACCCTCGCAACCACCAAGCTCGAGATCGCGCCCACCCAGTCGAGCCAGTTCGTCTCCGCGCTCATGCTCGTCGCGCCCATGCTCCACACCGGGCTCACCCTCTCTTTCCCCGAAGGGCTCACCAGCGCCAGCTACGTCCGCATGACCATCGCGCTCCTCGACCAGCTCGGGGTCCGGGTCCAGCACACCGGAGAGCTCGACCTCGTCCGGGTCTCCGGAGGGATCAACCCCTTCACCCTTGAGATCGAACCCGACGCTTCCGGCGCCACCTACTGGTGGGCCGCCGGCGCCCTCCTCCCCAGCGCCATCGTCCGGGTCCAAGGGCTCCCCCTCCACGACGATCCCCTCCAAGGGGACGCGCACTTCCCCCTCCTCCTCGAGCGCATGGGCTGCACCCTCGTCACCGAGCGCGAAACCCTCGCCGTCAAGGGCACCAAGAACCTCACCCCCATCATCTGCGACATGCGCGACATGCCCGACGCCGTCATGTCCCTCGCCGCCGTCGCGAGCTTCGCGCCCGGCACCACCATCGTCCGAGGCGTCAAAACCCTCCGCGTCAAAGAGTGCGACCGGATCCAAGCGATGAAGACCGAACTCGGAAAGCTCGGGGTCACCATCGAGGACAACCTCAACGGCGACGACGACACCCTCTCCATTACCCCGCCCGACTCCGGGATCGACTGCTCCGACAACGCCCCCCACGTCACCTTCGACACCTACGACGACCACCGGATGGCCATGTCCTTGTCACTCCTCGCGTTGCGCCGACCCAACATCACCATCAACGACCCCAAGTGCGTCCGCAAGACCTACCCCAACTACTACCAGCACTTCGCGACCCTCTTCTCCTAACCAACCTTTCCACCCCGATCCCCCCACACCAAGGGCGAAACCGGGTACGCTCATCCCATGCGCCAATACCTCGACATCCTCCAGCGCGTCCTCGATGAAGGCACCCCCACCTCCGACCGAACCGGGGTCGGGACCCGCTCCGTCTTCGGGCACCAATCCCGCTACGACCTCCACCCCGACGCCCCCGGCGCGCGTGAGCACGAGATCCGCACAGGAACCAAAGCGGGCTTCCCCCTCGTCACCACCAAGAAGGTCCACCTCCGCTCCATCATCCACGAGCTCCTCTGGTTCCTCAAAGGCGACACCAACATCGCTTACCTCAAGGACCACAACGTCACCATCTGGGACGAATGGGCCGACGAGAACGGAGACCTCGGACCCGTCTACGGCTCCCAATGGCGCTCCTGGCGCACCCACGACGGGCGCACTATCGATCAGATCACCTCCCTCATCGACTCCATAACCACCAACCCCTTCTCGCGCCGTCACATCGTCAGCGCCTGGAACCCCGGCGAAGTCGATGACATGCGCCTCCCCCCATGCCACTGCCTCTTCCAGTTCCACGTCGCGCAGTCATCCGACGGCGGCCCCAACTGGCTCTCTTGCCAGCTCTACCAACGCAGCGCCGACCTCTTCCTCGGGGTCCCCTTCAACATCGCCTCCTACGCGCTCCTCACCCAGATGATCGCGCAGGTCACCAACCTCAGACCCGCAACCTTCATCCACACCCTCGGGGACGCGCACATCTACACCAACCACATGGACCAAGTGAAGGAACAACTCTCGCGCGCCCCGCGCCCCCTCCCCACCATGACCCTCAACCCCGAGATCACGGACATCTTCGGGTTCACCTATGACGATTTCGAGCTCTCAAACTACGACCCCCACCCACGCATCAGCGCCCCCGTCGCCGTCTGACCCCGTTCTCGGACCGGTATCCCCTCCTCCAACCTGAACACCCCGCGCCACCCCACCCCCCGAGCGCGGGGGAGTCGCGCACGCGCTGGTCACCCCCCCATTCGTGCTGCACCTTTCACACGGACCACCCCCCAACACACACAGGTCCACCACGGAAGGAGCCCAAGATGAAGACCACGACCCTCACCGTCTCCGCCATGTTCGGATTGTGCGCCATGGGCGCGAGCGCCGGCCACTTCAACGCCGCCTCGCTGACCAACGGCGCTTCCAGCGCTCATCTCGACCTGGGCGACGCCATCCTGGACATCCAGACCGTCTCGGGCAACTTCAAGTCCAAGACCATCGCAGGGTACACCATGATGGGCATCTCCGGAGGCCACGTCTCCGGCGAAATCGATGCCACCGAGTCCATGCACTTCACCTTCGATCGCGCTGTCCGGATCACCTCGCTCGAGCTGGGCGCGCTGTTCATCAACGGCCAGCACGGTGATCAAGTGAACGAACGCGCCTTCGTCACCATCAACGACTCCCAGACCTTCGAGCTCGCGCTCACCAGCGCGACCTCCGCGTCCTGGGACGGGCTGGGCAACGTCACCGCGCTCTCCCAAGGGCTCCAGGGTGACGCTGGGTACTTCCAGATCGCCGGCGAAGACATCTTCGGCACCGACGTCTACTCCATGACCCTCTGGGCACCCCAGGAGAACGTCTCCGGTTCACGCGGCTCCGACTACGGCTTCGGCGCCCTCACCACCGCCCCCGCCGTCCCCGCGCCCGGCGCGTTCGCCCTCATGGGGCTCGGAGGCCTCCTCTCCGCCCGCCGTCTGCGCAGCTGATCCTCACGATCCGAACTCCCCTCCAGCAACAACGCCCCCGGCGCTCCGCCGAGGGCGTTGTTCATCTTTCACACGCAGATCACCGATCGATCAGCGGCGACGACGAACCCCGACCAACCCCGCGATCCCGAGCATCGCAAACGAGCCCGGAGCAGGCACAAGGTTGATATCGAGCTGGATCGTCGTCAGATCCTGACCCGTCTGCTGGACCCAGAACGTGTAGTCGCCCTCCCCGAGCATCATCTGCCCCGCGCTGAGTGTCCCGAGCTGGTCCGTCCCCACAACCCCCGGATCCGTGATCACGAACCCGACGAGCCCCGGACCCGTGAACATGTCCGGATCAAAGTCGAACACACTGTCGAACGCCAACCCCACAAAGCCGGCCGAATCAAACCCGCTCGCAATCGACGACTCCGCGATCACGATCGCATCGACAAACTGACCCGCGCCAACGCTGAACGTGAAGTAATCACGATCCCCACCGGGCTGATCCGAGCTCACGACCTGCATCCGCACCCCGTTCACACCCGATTGAAGCCCCACACTCGTCGGGTTGAACCGATCACCCGAGAGGTCCCCATCGACCATCTCGTCGTAGATCACATTCCCCGAAGCGACCGAGCACCCAAGCCCGAGCACGACCAATCCACCGAACCGTTTGAAAGTCTCCATCTCTTCTCTCTCCATTCCGGGTCCTGAGCACCGTGCGGGCGCGCACCCACACCATGAAGATGTATACGCTCAAGCCCCCCGCGCGGATTCACACACCCCACGCCCGGATCGCGAGATCCGGATCCGGAGCTCAGGATTCCCCCCCGGCACCCATCGCATCGATAAACGCGTTCGCTTCATCGATCGATCGCTCCATGTCCGCGATCAACGCTTCGATCTCCCCGCGCAGATCCGCGATCGAATCATCCAGAGAAGCGATCGCCCGAGCATTCAGGTTGTGCTTCAGAAACAGCACCTGATCCCCGAACGCCGCGAGCACCGGATCCATCTTCGACTCCGGCGCTTTCATCGCGCCGTGCACACGCGCATACAGCGCCATCGTGTCCTCGAGCTGGCGCTCCGAAGCATCCCGGAGCGAACGAGTCGAATAGTCATCAAGCTCCTCGCGCCATTCATCGAACAGCTTGTTCGCAACGACCTCGACATCCTTGATCCGCTTCCGAACCCGGTTCGCGCGATCCTCCGAGCGATCCAGCTCCTTCTTGAGGCGCGAATACGCGTCCTCCAGCTCCCCCCCGTCGTACCCGCTCAGCGCCTTCAGCTCATCGAGGGTCGTCGCGAACTGTTCCTTCGCCCCCTCCTGCGCCTCGCGTGTGTCCTCCACCCGATCCACGAGCTGCTCCCGCTTCGGGTTCCCCAGCGACTCACGCACCGCGATCGCCGTCGATGTGCACGACCCCATCACCATCGCGGATACCAGCACCGAAACCCCCACCATCGAGCTCAGAATGCGCATGCCCTGCCTCCTCAGACCTTTGTGAATGACCACCACCCAGTCTACCCGATATGAACACCATGCAAGACACGATCTGGATCCACGACCAGTACCAATCCCAGTACGGCCTGCTCAGCGCCATGTCCCGCGAACTCCACCAAGCCATGCTCGCCAAGGGGATCGACGCGCGCCGATTCAACCTCGCCGACACCGAGAGCCACCCCGAGTCCGGCACCCTCCTCTTCATGAACGTCCCGATCCGTCTCGATGTCCTCCCCAAAGCCCTCATCGACGGCTCAGGCCGCATGAACGCCATCCAGTACTTCGTCGATCATCCCTTCGCGCTCCCGGCCGACATCCTCGACGAGTGGCGCGAACACGTCGGGTTCGACAACCTCACCCTCGCCCTCCCCTGTCTCGACGACACACACCTCATCCACCCACGCTTCCCAGGACTCAAACACGCTTGGATCCCCCACGGCGTCCCCAGAGCCGCGCTCATCCCCACCGACACCCTCACCCCCGAACACTGGAACAACCGTGAGTTCGATGTCGTCGTCACCGGATCCGTCCGTCCGAGCAACGAGATCGCCAAACAGGTCCAGTCCATGCGCCCCGATCTCGTCAAAGCCGTCGAAGAGATCGTCGCGCTCATGATGCACGACCCGCACCTCGGATACGTCAACGCGTTCGACCTCGTCATCGGATCATCGGGATTCGTCACCGGACACTGGGACACCCAGAAATACCTCTGGCACCTCACCATCGCCCAGCTCAACCGGGTCCGAAGGACAAACCTCGTCCGGACCCTCCAAGGGCTCAAAGTCGGTGTCTTCGGCTCCAAAGACTGGGAACCCGAATGCACAGGCACCATCCAATACGCGGGTGAAGTCGATTACGAAACCTGCGCCAACGCATTCGCACGAGCCCGTGTCGCCGTCGCCTGGGGACCCACCCAGTTCAACCACAGCTATTCCGAGCGCATCATGCAAGCCATGGCCTCCGGTGCCTGCGTCGTCGCCGACGACCGCCTCCTCGTCCGGAGAGAGTTCAACCAGGGAGCCCAAACCGCAACCCTCTTCGACTGGTCCGACCCCTTCGCCGCGCGCCGCGCCGTAGACGCAACCCTCAGCGACCCCACCGCCGCCCTCGAACAAGCCAAACGAGGACGAACCCTCGCAGAGCAATCGTGCCTCTGGGAGAACAGGGTCCAGGACTTCATCCGGGTCATCCCAGCGCGCGAACCCCAACCGGCCTGACCGACCACCCCACCCCGATCGTGTAGACTCGGTCTCCCAAGGAGACCGACCATGCCGCGCATCCTCATCCTCTTCACCCTCCTCCTCAGCGCCTGCACCAGCGCCACGCGCACGACCCACGAACCCACCACCACCGAACGACTCGAACTCGACATCCGGGTCCTGAGCGAGACCTACGAACACCGCAACGCCAACGACCGCAACACCCTCAACGCATCGGGCAACTGGATCGCGCAGCGCCTCGAATCCCTGGGCTACACCACCACCCGAGAGCTCGTCCCCACCCAGGGCACCCCCCAGGGCTTCAACGTCATCGCCGAACTCCAAGGCACGACCCACCCCGA
>Ga0256829_1000297_pt1 | contig 56082 bp, 63 predicted proteins | sample 131447metaG_FD_185979 | JGI IMG/M metagenome (GOLD analysis project Ga0256829, IMG submission 185979) | Hydrothermal vent microbial communities from Lau Basin, Pacific Ocean - 131-447 | ecosystem: Environmental > Aquatic > Marine > Hydrothermal vents | place: Pacific Ocean: Lau Basin | collected...
AACTAGCAACAACTGCCTTTTTAAACTCATCATTATCAATTTGTGAAGCCATCATTGGATTTGTTTCAGTTCCACCACTTGTGGACTGAATAGAGATAGCATTTTGATAATTTGAATCTAATGTTTACTTATCTAAATGTTTAACAGTCATATTTTGCATTAATGCTTTTTGAGCACATCCACTGAAGCCTAGTAATAATCCAATAACAAATATTATTTTAATATATTTCATATCTTTCTCCATTAAAATTTATAACTAAGACCAATTGTTGTATCGGATAAAGACTGAGTTATATATTGATCATAGCTAGTCGCTTCATGATTTCTTGTAAGTCCACTTATTTTTAAAAAATAACCAATATTATCATTAAAATCTCCGCTTATACCAATGAAAGCACCAAGTTGTGCAGTTCTTACACTCTCATCGTAATTAATAGACGAAATTGTAAAAGTTTCTGAACCAATACCACCATTAAATCCAACAAAAGCAGAAAAGTATTGATTGAAATTATATGCAAATTCAAATTCACCTAAAAAAAGTACTGTTGAAGTATCAACATTATCATCTAATTGACCACTTGTAAACTGAAGTGTTAAAACAGGTCTCCATTCAAACCCTGTTCCTCTATTGCTTCCATGTACAAATGATATTTCTAAACCACTTTCTTTAGCTTTTTAACTCGTTTGTATCGTCCCCGATGGGAATGCAGACTCTTAAGATAACTAATGAAGTATGCATTCCAAAGCTAGAGCTTAGGAACGAGGTAAAAAGTGGAAGGCTGGGAGTGAAACGGGTGGAAGAATAAAGTGAAATTTGCACATAACAGTCATAATGATACTTAAGTGAGGGGGGAGTCAAAATAGCCTAAACTTTTGTTTTCAGCCACTCTCTTTTTTGATATACATGCCAGTAAATAAAACCTTTTATGAGGGTCTCTATATTCATGATGACAAAGATAGCTATCACACCATAACCCATCTTGTAAGCTATATAGGATGGGATTACACGAAATATCCATAAAGAAAGGACATTTATCTTGAGTGTAGTTTTTGTAGCCCCAGCACCACGAAGTGAGCCAGAAAACACAAACATGATAGCCAGAGGAACCTGTGCTAATCCAACTAGGATAAGATAGACTGAAGCTACATAGATAGTCTGTAGATCATTTGTAAAAAGACTGACTATCTCCGTAGCATACATAACCATCAGCAAACCAACAAGCCCCATAAATACATAAGCAACTCTTGCACTTATCATACCCATAGCATAGGCTTTATCTAACTCTTTTGCCCCTATACTTTGACCCACTAATGCCATAGAAGCTACAGCAAAACCAAATCCAGACATAAAGGCAATTCCTTCGATACGAAGTCCCACTTGGTATCCAGCGAGTGGGGCTGCACCATAAGCTGCAATAATAGAAACAAAGATAAGAAAACTCATACTTGAGATGCCACGATCAAGTGCTGCTGTAGAACCAACTCTCCATGCTCTTTTTAGGTCAACCACTCTTATGATAGGAAGAATATTAAGTTTAGAGCTTACTCTTTTATACATATATATATATACAACCACATTAAAACTATACGCTATTACAGTAGCGAGTGCTGCACCAGCAATCCCCATTTGAGGGAAACCAAAATGTCCAAATATCAAAAGATAATTTAAACCAGCATTGAGTACTGCGGAGAAAAGCTTAATATAGAGTGAACTTTTTGTATCTCCCGCTGCTGAGAGTGCATTAAAAAGTAAGCTATCTAAAAATATAACGATAAAACCAACCGAAAGTATCTCAAAATATGCAGATCCCAAGGCTGTGACTTCATCCCCAGTTCCCATAAGCATATAAAAATATTCACTTCCATAATAACCGACAAAGCTGACAACAATAGCTAGTAAAGAGGCAAATATACCTAAACCATAGACCAATGCTGATGCTCTTCTTTTTCTCCCTTGACCAATAAATCTTGAGATAAGAGCATTACCACCTACTATATATACTGTCATCAGAACATTAATAATCATCATAAACTGCATACTGATTCCTACAGCAGCAAGGGCAAAAAAGCTTATAGTGCCTACCATCAACATATCTATAAGTGATTGGAGAATATCTACCAAGCCTTTCAGTGCAGCAGGTACAGCAAGGTTTAAAACCTTTTTTAAATCCTGACTTATGAGAATAATTTTGAAACCTTTTGCAGCTCTGCTATGAGTTCATCTCTTGTTTGAAAAGTTAAAGTTTTTTTAATCTTTGTATCCTCCCCTTGAGGGGTAAAATCAAAGATGAGGACATAACGCAGTACATTTACTTTATCTTCGTTCATCTCTGTCCACTCAAGACTCATCTCTGCAGTCTCTCCATTAAATTCCACAATACTTGCTGGATACAATCTTGTAAGTTTTGAGAGATCTAAAATACCCTCTTTTGTTTTATAATTCATTCTTTTTCCATTTAAAGGTTAGTTATCTAAATTTTTATTCATTTTTCCAGTTTTCATCTTGACAAAAGCTAAGAAGCCAAATACCACTCCGATGATAATGGAGACAACACCAAATATATCGTCTCTCTCCCATGCCATCACTATCCAACAAACATCTGCGACTAAATACACAGCCACAGCTTCATAAATCTTACCACGAAAAGTAAGGTAGGCACCAATGTTAAGAAATAAACCACCTATAACCGCAAAACTAATCAACTTTGATCCTTTATTTTTTGTGAAATGCAAGGTTAGCATAAAGAATTTAAAAATTTACATTATTTTACTAAAGTTTATTTTTCTTTTGTCGATATATTGAGTAATAGCAATATTCTTTAAAAAAAGGAGCAAGTCATGGAAGACATAGCTAAGGTAACACAACAACCACTAAGACAGAGAGTCGCATCAACTTCTACAGGAAACGAGGTGCAACAGGTAAAACAACAAAACCTCATCAAAGAGATACAAAAAGAGGTTACAACTCAATCTAACAAAATCAAATCACCTGAAGATGTTCAAAACTTAGTTCAGCAACTCAATAAAGCGATAGAGCCAATCAGCACAACACTCTCTTTTGGTGTTGACAACAATGATATATTTTATGTTTCAGTAACAGATTTATCATCCGATCAAATAATAAGAAGATTTCCAGCTGAAAGAGCTGCTAATTTCTTACCAAAAATGCAAGAAGTAACTGGAATATTGTTTGACTCAAAAGGGTAAACCTTTATCTTTTTGAGTGCTATCTTTCTTAATCCCACTTTCTACTAACCATATATTAATATACTTTGTTATATAATCGCGAAATTAATTTTGCATAATAAGGTTTTAAATAGATGAAAAAAGAAGTTAAAAAAGTAGTCCTTGCCTATTCAGGTGGACTTGATACTAGTATTATTTTAAAATGGCTCCAAGATGAGTATAAATGTGAAGTGGTAACTTTCACAGCAGACTTAGGACAAGGTGAAGAGTTAGAACCAGCTCGCATTAAAGCCTTGGAGTTTGGAATCAAACCTGAAAATATTTTCATAGATGATTTAAGAGAAGAGTTTGTAAAAGACTATGTATATCCTATGTTTAGAGCGAATGCAATCTATGAGGGAGAGTACCTCTTAGGCACTTCAATAGCTCGTCCACTCATAGCAAAAAGACAGGCTGAGATCGCAAAAATTACTGGCGCTGATGGAGTAAGTCATGGTGCTACGGGAAAAGGAAACGATCAAATACGATTTGAGATGGGCTATCTTAGTCAAGATGCTACCCTGACCATCATTGCCCCTTGGCGTGAATGGGATCTAAACTCAAGAGAAAAACTACTCGCCTATGCTGATAAACATGGTATTCCCATTGAAAAAAAAGGGAAAAAGTCTCCTTATTCTATGGATGCGAACTTACTTCATATCTCTTATGAAGGTGGCATCCTTGAAGATCCAAATGCAGAGCCAGAAGAATCTATGTGGCTCTGGTCTAACTCTCCAGAGAATGCACCTGACAAGGCTGAGTACATTGAAATCGGTTATGCTCATGGTGATCCAGTAACACTAAACGGCGAAGAGCTCTCCCCTGCTATAATGTTAAAAACTTTAAACGAGCTTGGTGGAAAACATGGTATTGGTCGTGTTGACATCGTTGAAAATAGATTTGTTGGGATGAAAGCTCGTGGATGCTATGAGACTCCAGGTGGGACTATTATGCTCAAAGCACACCGTGCTATAGAGTCTATTACGCTTGACCGTGAAGCGGCACACCTCAAAGATGAGATGATGCCAAAGTACGCAAAACTCATCTATAATGGTTTTTGGTTTGCACCTGAGAGAGAGATGCTTCAAGCCGCGATAGATAGAAGTCAAGAGTTTGTAAACGGAGTAGTACGCCTCAAACTCTACAAAGGAAGTATCATGGTAGTGGGTCGCACCTCTGCTGATTCACTTTTCAATGAAGAGTATTCGACCTTTGAAGAGGATGAAGTATATAACCAAAAAGATGCAGAGGGTTTTATCAAGCTCAATGCACTTAGATTTATCATCGCTGGTAAAGCTAGAAGAAAATAAATAGATATAAAAGGAAAAATGATGAGCATAATTAAAATAGATATAGATTCACCAGAATTTCAAGCAAGGCTAGAAAAAACTATCAAATTTACTGATAAAGTATGTGAAACACGAGGATGGGTGTACAACCCCCAAGAGGAAGTAAATGAGGGTGTACAGATGGGTCTTGCTAGAAACAAGATGATGTACAATAAACTTTTTTGCCCATGTTTTATGGTTGAAGAGGTTGACGGAAAACCACAAAGTGTTGATGACAGGATATGCCCATGTAAACCTGCTATTGAAAAAGAGATACCTGAAGATGGAACTTGTCACTGTGGCATCTATTGTACACCAGAATTTGCAGAAGCTAAAAAATTGGAGATGGGCTTGGAAGAAGCTGTACATACTCACTCTCGTGGTTTAACACAAGAGGAGTGTGAATCACTCCTAAATCAAGGTGAACTTGACGGAGATGAACTCGTAGCCCTACTTGAAGCTCGTGAACTTGGTATGGTAAAATTTACACTTGTTGATGTTCGTGAGCATATGGAGTGGCAGATGGGTCACATCAAAGGGGCAGATAAACTAACCCCAACCTCTTCATTTTACCAGTCACTTGAAGAGGCGAATCTCTCTAAAAAAGAGGTTAACATTGTTTACTGTCATGTTGGAAGTAGAAGTGCACATGTTGCAGGAATCATGAGAGATATGGGTTACAGGATAAGCAATTTAACACATGGTATTGTTTCGTACGGTGGGGAGATTAGTCGTTAAAATCAAACTAATTTGATGGGCTTTGTGCCAAATAAACTAAATGAAGTAACATTAAGGAAAATTATGAAAGTATTACTTATAAAAGATGTAAAAAGTCTTGGAAAAAAAGGTGAGGTTAAAGATGTTAAAGATGGTTATGGAAAAAACTTTCTTATAGGAAAAGGATTTGCAAGAGCTGCAACACCCGAGATACTAGAACAGCATGCTAAAGATGAACTCATAGTGGCACAGAACCTTGAGAAAGAGGTAGATGCATTAAAAGTTATCGCTAAAAAACTTGACAAAGCAGAGATACTCATCACAAAAAAACTAGGAACTAAAGGTCACCTTTTTGGCTCAGTCACTAAAGATGAAATAGCACATGCACTTCAAGAGCAACATGGAATTGAGATTGATAAGAAACATATCAATGAAAAGTCTGCTATTAAAACTATTGGTGAGCATGACTTAGATTTTAAACTTGGGCATGGGCTTCATGCAACAATCCATGTCGATGTTCAAGGCGAATAAAGGAATTTAATGTTTGATGCTACAACGATACTTGCTTACAAAGGCAAGAGTAAAGCTGTCATAGGTGGAGATGGACAAGTTACCTTTGGCGACTCTGTCTTAAAAAGTAATGCCACAAAGATTCGTACACTTCACAAAGGGAAAATTCTTGCAGGTTTTGCTGGAAGCACGGCGGATGCTTTTAACCTTTTTGATATGTTTGAAGACTTTTTAGAAAATAAAAAAGGTGATATGTTGAAATCTGTCATTGAATTTTCTAAAGCATGGCGAAAAGACAAAGTACTTCGCAGATTGGAGGCTATGATGATAGTGCTTAACCAAGAACATATCTTCATTCTCACTGGAAATGGAGATGTTGTTGAGCCTGAAGATGGTGAAATAGCATCTATTGGAAGTGGTGGAAACTACGCCATCTCTGCTGCTCGTGCACTCAAAAAGCATGCAAGTTTAGATGAAGAAGAACTAGTTAAAGAGTCCCTTCATATTGCAGCAGACCTGTGCATCTATACAAACCACAATATCAAAACATTAACTTTAGAGGACTCATAAAAAAATGAACTTAACCCCAAAAGAGATAGTTGAATACTTAGACAAATATGTCATAAGTCAAAATGATGCCAAAAAGACAATAGCACTTGCACTGAGAACTAGATACAGAAGAATGCAACTAGATTCTGAGATGCAACGAGAAATTACTCCTAAAAATATTCTTATGATAGGCTCTACTGGTGTTGGTAAAACTGAAATTTCCAGACGACTGGCAAAGATGATGAGTGTACCTTTCATAAAAGTAGAAGCTTCAAAATATACAGAAGTTGGTTTTGTTGGTCGAGATGTTGAGTCTATGGTACGAGACTTAGTTGTCAATTCTATCAGTATCGTCAGAGCTGAAAAAGAGGAAGAAAATCAAGAAAAAATACAAAACTATGTCCTAAACAGGATAGTTGAAAAACTGCTCCCACCTCTTCTTGAGAGTGCAAGTGAATCAAAAAAAGAGGATTACAAAAAGCTTCTTCAAGCGATGGAGACAAAAGTTGAATCTGGTGAGATGGACGATAAAATCATCGAGATAGAGATAGACACAAACATCCAAGTTGAATTTGCCGATAGTAACTTACCACCAGAAATGCTAAAAGTGCAAGAATCATTTTCAAAAGTTTTTGCCCAAATGAGCAAAGATGAAAAGAAAAAAGAGCTCAGTGTAAAAGATGCCAAGATAATGCTTCAAGCTGAAGGGGCATCTAAACTCATAGATGCAAACTCTATCCATACCCAAGCTCTTAAGCGTGCTGAAAATGGTGGCATCATTTTTTTAGATGAGATCGACAAAATAGCACTCAGTGAAAAATCTGCAGGAAGAAATGACCCATCAAAAGAGGGAGTGCAACGAGATCTTCTTCCAATAGTTGAAGGGAGTAGTATTACTACAAAATATGGTGTTATCAATACAGACCATATACTCTTTATCGCTGCTGGTGCATTTCATGTAAGTAAGCCAAGTGACTTAATCCCAGAACTTCAGGGTCGTTTTCCACTTCGAGTAGAGCTAGAAAGCCTTACAGAGGAGACTCTTTATCAAATACTCACTCAAACAAAAAACTCTCTTTTAGTACAATACCAAGCACTCATGAGTGTCGAGGGCATGGAGTTGATTTTTGAAGATGATGCAGTGAGGGCTATTGCAAAATTGGCACACAGAGCCAATGAAATCACAGAAGATATTGGAGCTCGTCGGCTACATACTGTACTAGAGCGTATACTGGAGGATATAAGTTTCATAGCAGATGAGTATAAAGATAAAAAATTTATTATCACCGCTGACTTAGTCCATGAAAAACTTGATACTGTTGTAGATGATGATGATCTATCTAGATATATTTTATAAAGGAAACAGATGACAAAGGTAGATTCTTCAAAAAGAACCCATGCGGGCTTTGTATCTTTAATTGGTCGTCCTAATGCAGGAAAAAGCACTCTAATGAACTCACTTCTTGGTGAAAATATTGCTATGGTATCGCAAAAAGCGAATGCTACAAGAAAGCGTTCTAACGCAATAGTAATGTATGAAGATACACAGATAATCTTTGTAGATACTCCAGGGCTTCATGAACGGGAAAAAGTTTTAAATCAATATATGTTAGATGAAGCACTTAAAGCGATGGGTGATTGTGATCTCATCGTTTATTTAGCCCCTATTACCGATGGTGTTGAACACTATGAAAAATTTTTAAAACTTAACAATGATAGGGTAAAGCATATCATAGTTCTTAGCAAAATAGATCAAGTCAAGCAAGATAAACTCTTCAAACGCATAGCTTCATACAACCAATTTGCAGATAGATTTGAAGCCCTTATTCCTGTTGCAATTCCCAGAAAAGTTGGTCACGAAGACCTCTTAAAACAGATATCAAAATATCTTCCAGAGTCACCTTTTCTTTATGATCCAGAGGATTTAACAAGTGAGCTAGTCCGTGATATATATGCAGGTTTTATCCGTGAAGGTATTTTTGAAAATGTAAGTGATGAGATACCTTATGAGAGTGATGTTATCATTGATTCGATAGATGAAGATGATGGACTCGATGTCATCCATGCTACTATTATCATAGAAAAAGAATCTCAAAAAGGGATTATTATAGGTAAAGGTGGAGAATCCATCAAACGCATCGGTCAATCTGCACGAGAAAAGATAGAAAGACTAAGCACAAAAAAAGCCTATTTAGATTTACAAGTTACAGTCAAAAAAGGTTGGACAAAAGATAAGGTATTTTTAGAAGAGATAGGTTACAAGGCATGAAGTTAATATTGTTTGTTGTCCTAAGTTTTTCACTTTATGCTAGCGATATCTTGAGTGAGTATCGTAAAAATGGGATTCAAGGCATAGAAAAACAACTTGATTTGGAACTCGCAAAAACGCACTATTGGGATACTCAACTTCAAGACATAGACACTAGATTTGGATATATCAAATCCTATACCTCCATCCTAACTTGTGATAAAAACACTTCGACCTTAGCCCTATACCAAAAAGATTCCAACAATACTTTTTTGGAAGTTCAACAATATAATGCTTTTACAGGAAAATCAAATGGTGATAAAAAAGTTGAAGGAGATTTAAAAACTCCTCTTGGTATCTACAACATTAAACAAAGACTTGATAAGGACAATAAACTTGATCCCTTTTACGGTCCCCTTGCTTTTGTCACTTCTTACCCTAACCTTTATGACAAAATGCGTAAAAAAAAGGGCAGTGGCATCTGGGTACATGGACTCCCTATAAATCAAAAGAGAGAAAAATTTACAAAAGGCTGTATTGCGATAGATAATGAGGCATTAATCTGCCTTGATAATAATATAAGTATTGATAAGACAGTTCTTATTATCAATTCTAATGGCATAAAACAAGAGGTACCAAAAAAGAAACTTAGCAAAATCTTAGCACAATTATATATGTGGAGATTTACTTGGAAATATAATGAGATCGTTTCCTATCTAGCATTTTATGATAAAGAGTTCCAAAAAACAGATAGAACAAAACTTGAAGCATTTAAGATACAAAAAGAGTTTGTGTTTGCCAAAAATGAAAAAAAAACTATCATATTTAAAAATATAAATATTTTCAGATATCCAAATACTCAAAATATTTATCAAGTAACTTTTGATGAATACTATAAAACTAAATATTTTAAATATGAAGGTAAAAAACTACTTATGATAAAATTAGACAATGAAAATAATATGAAAATATTTTTAGAGAATTAACGGTATGAAAATTCTTATCTTTATTATCCTTATCTACGCCTCAGTTTTTGCTAATATCAATCTTATAAAACATGAAAATAAAGACTCAAATACTACTCTTTTAGTTATTGGAGGTATCCATGGGGATGAACCGGGTGGTTACTTCTCAGCATCTATCCTTGCTTCACACTATACTATTACTTCTAAAAACCTCTGGGTAGTTCCTAATCTCAATAAGGATAGCGTTCAAAGAAACAGTCGTGGGCTTCATGGTGATATGAATCGAAAATTTGCGCCAAAAACAAAAGTAGATAAAGATACCCAAACAGTCAATGAGATCAAAAAGATCATACTCAATAAAAAAGTATCTTTAGTTTTAAATCTTCACGATGGACATGGTTTTTATCGAACAAAAAACCAAGGACGCATCTTTAACCCAAATGCTTGGGGTCAGACTTGTGTCATAGACCAATGTGAACTCAACAAAAAACAAAAATTTGGAGATTTGAACAATATAGCTTTAAAAGTTAAAGAAAAGATGAATAAAAAATTAATAAAACATCACCACTCTTTTAATGTTAGAAATACCAATACAAAATTTGATGATGAAGCGATGCAACTTTCTCTTACTTATTTTGCTGTTACAAATAACAAACCCGCTTTTGCTATTGAAACAAGTAAAAATCTTACATCGCTCTCTCAAAAAGTATTTTATCAACTCATGGCTATTGAGGAATTTATGAATATTATGGGGATACACTATAAAAGAAATTTTGAACTTAACATCAAAAACATCTCAAAAGTGATCCTAGATTATGGTAAATTAGAGATAAACAACACAATTATTATAAAATTAACTAATATTAGAAAAACTTTAAGCTATTTTCCGTTAAAATCTAATCATAATGTGTTTAAGTTTTCTCATCCCTTAGGAAGTGTCCGAAGGATGCAAGACAAATATATTATATATATTGGCAATAAAGTAGTTACATCTCTTTATCCTCAGTATTTTGAATATGGAAAAAATTGTCCGAAAAAACATCACTTTGAAGTTGATGGTATTAAAAAAACTTTTAATACCACTTCAGATATATTTGTAAATGTCGATTTTAAAATTGCAGATGAAAAGTCAACAAGAGTAAATGTTATTGGCTTCAGTGCTAAGGGCAAGAAAAATGAGAGTGGTATCAATATTGCTTATAGTTCGATGGTTAAAAGATTTTCTATCAATAAAGATAAAAAAAGTTTTAGAATCGAGTTTTATAAAAACAACAAATTTTGTTCCATGCAAATGGTACACTTTAAATAGGGATTAAATATATGGGTGAGAACACAGAAATAGCTTTTTCTAGCGTAGTATCTATCAACCCTTACAGCAACTCATATGTCAAGGGGATTTCTAGCTTTTTAGCATACGATGATTCAGTTGAATATTCTAAAGAACAGTATTCTATATCTTACATTAATACCAAAGAGTTTATCAACGCCCATATACATGTAAGCAAAAACATCCCTGATGAAGACTTACACGATGCTATTACCAATAAAGCTTATGATGAGCTCGCCCTTGACCAAGCTGTTTCATATAAGATAGAGTATATAGAACTCTATAATGCTCTTGATGAAGAAGAAAGAAATTTTAATGTTTTTGTAGTTGATCCAGAGGTTCTTACTTCAAGATACAAAAATGCTATTGATAAGATAAACTATATTGATACAATCATACCTGCACCTCTTTTATTCAAATCACTTTATTGTAGGGAAATTATCACAGCAAGTGGTGCCCATGCATTTATTTATTTTCAAAAAACAGGTGCTTTTATCACTGTCTATAATGAAAAAGAATTTGTCTTTTCAAAAACTTTAGAATATTCTTTTGTGCAAATGCATGAAGAATTTTGTGAGCTTTATGGAGAACGCATAGAATATGATGAGTTTATAGACTTTCTTACTACTGAGGATTTAAAAAACTCTGACAGTCCGTATAAAGAGTTTTTTATCAAACTTTACAAAGAACTTTTTGCTAATGTTAATGATATCCTCACCTATGTTAAACGAGTGTATGAGATAAACAAAATTGATCAACTTTATATTGGTACGCAGATTCATACCCAAAGTAAACTAGATGAGATTGCTGAATTTGAACTCAACATCAAATGTGGTTTATTTGAATTTGATTATGGTTTTAAATCGACAGATGAATATATAGACCAGCTTCATTCGCTTATGCATCTTCATTCTATCTTGCCACATGAGCAAAAATATATATGTAACTTTACAGACTACAAAAGACCACCAAAGTTCATAAACAGGCAAAGTGGAAAACTTATTCTTACAACTATGGTTGCTTTAATATTGGCTTTTATATATCCTGTAACATATTGGTCTCTTTCTTATGCCCAATCATTACAAAAAGAGCTCTTAACAAAACAATACAATCAACTCCACATCAAAAAAGTAACGACAGAAGCTACCATAAAAAATAGAACTGCTGTTAAGGAAAAAACCCTTAAGCTCTTAGCTCAAGAAGAGAAAAACTATGTTGACAAAAAAAATACTTTGATTAAAATACACGATGTAAAAGTCAATTATCTTATGAAAGCAAAACTACTTCAGACCTTAACAAAAGACTTAAATAGATATAGGGTAGGACTTGAATCTTTAGAGGTTGATCAAAAAGAAAAATCAAATCTGTTCATACTTAATTTAGTTGCGACTCAAGAGATTCGCATAACAAAACTCATAGCATATATGACAAAAATTCACGAGGGTAAATATAATATTTCACTTGAAAAAATCTACTTTGATAAAAATGAAAAAAAATATTTAAGTCAACTTAAGGTGCAAATATTATGAAAATAACAATAGAAAGCTATTTGCATAAAATAGACAACTCTTTTAAGCATAAATCAAAAAAAGATATTCAACTTACATATATAATGCTTGTAAGTGTTATCTTTGCCCTTTCCTATTTTCTTTTTTGGGATTCTTCAGAAAATAATTTTTTAGAGCAAAAATCTCAAATTAGTAAGATAAAGACGAAATTAATTGTTGACAAAGCATATCTAGGAGCAAACCCTCCTCTAAAAATTATTATGCTCGACAATGAGATTAAATCTTCTCAAGAAAAAATGATAGGTTATAAAATAAAAAATGATTATATAAAAAACAAGATAGAAGAGATTTCAGCTCTTATCTATGATGAACGCACTTGGGGGACTTATATTAACTCCATTGCTCAAGAAGCAAAAAAATATCATATCAATATATCTGAATTTAGGAACACTCTTAACTCTAGCAATGGCTCTTTTGGTCATATCCTAGATTTAAATCTAAAACTCTCAGGAAAATATAAAAATACACTTAAATTTATCAATGCGCTGGAACAGAGTGATCTAGTTGTAGATATCCATTATCTTACTATAAAAGCAGAAGATAGACTTAATACAGAACTTAAAATTTCGGTATGGGGGATTACTTACTAATGAAAACAGTTTTATTATTATTGAGTGTCACTTTTAGCCTTCTTATCGCAAATGAGCTTAGATGGGTTGATGAACAAGTCAATGCAATCAAGCCAAATAGAGATGGTGTTTCTAATATGCAAATTGCAAAGTTACGAAACCCTTTTGTTTATTTGAAAAAGAATAGACCTAAAAAGCAGGACTCTAACTCCAATCCAATAACTCCAAATCTACCTAGTAGTAGAAATACGGCGAGTCACTCTGTTCAAAAAAATAGACCCATCGCTGTCGCTTCACTCCGAGTAAAAAATCGCAAATTACGACTTAATGCTATTATCAACTCTGCTGCGCTGATCAATGATAAATGGTATAAAAATGGTGATAAAATAGCAGGTTACAAAGTTATGTATATATCTAAAACAAAAGTTAGACTAAGTAAGAACAATAAAATAACTATTTTGACAACTCAGTCAACTTTAGATAAATTGAAATTCAAATAATAGGTGGTTTATACAATGAAATATTTTAAGAGATATTTATTTACAGTAGGAATGAGTTTACTCCTCTCTTCAAGTTTAATTGCTGAGTGTTCTTACGAACTCTTTAGTATTAGTTCAGCTAAAAATACTAAGATTGTTAACTTCATAGATCAACTCAGTGATCAATGTGAATTTAGCGTTATTGTCACTGACCCAATAGCCCAATCCCATCTCAATACAAAACTCAATAAAACACATCTTAAAAACCTTACTATTAATGAAGTACTAGATATTATACTTGTAGAAAATAATCTTTCATATACATTAGAAAACAATTTACTGAAAATCTCTTATCTCTCAACAAAAATATTTCCCATAGACTATATTCTCTCTCAAAGAAAGGCCAAAGGGAGTACACAAATAACACTAAGTTCTTCTACATCTTCTAATCGAGGAAATACTCGAAGGCAAGGTTCGTCTTCATCGGGAAGCAATGGCGTTCAGGGAAACTCAAGCAACAATCAGGGAAATTCAAGCAATGGTCAAGGAAATTCAAGAAATAATCGAAACAATCGAAACAACTCAGGGGTACAAGCTAGATCTGGAATCTTAATAAAATCCAGTGATGAAGTAATTTTCTGGAAGGAGCTAGACCTAGAGCTACAAAGAATTATCAATAGACCAGAAGATGCCTATAAAGCACAAGCTCCTATCATCAATAAAAATGCAGGTCTTATCACTGTTACAGCTACTGTAAAACAACTCACAAGACTAGAAAACTACCTTCAACAATTACAAGATAAAGTACAACTTCAAGTTCTTATAGATGTCCAACTTCTCTCTGTAACAATGAACAAAGGGAAAACAACTGGTGTAGACTGGCAACAACTTTATGCTCTTCAAAATATGACCCTAGAGTTTGGTGGAGGATCTGGAAAGAAAACAAGTACTTCTGGATCTATATTGAACCCAAGTAACTATGTAACCATTAAAGGTGGTGGTTCCCTCAAAGAGGTTGTCAAATTTTTGCAAACACAAGGTGATGTAAACTCTATCTCAAATCCTAAAGTTCTTACTCTTAACAACCAACCTGCAATGATCACAGTAGGAACTCAATACTTTTATAAAATTAAATCGCAAACAAATCAACAATCATCAGTCGGATCAGTATCAGCTGTAACACAAAACAATATAGTCAGATCTGTGTTTGCTGGAGTTCTCTTAGATATAACTCCTGAGATATCTGATGATGAGATGATTACTCTCAAAATTAATCCTTCTTTATCTGAAACTAGAAAGGACATCTCTCAAACATCTTCAAATGATAGAACAATGCCACCAGATTTAAATCGTCGTCAACTCTCTTCAGTTGTCACCATCAAAGACGGAAATAGAATTATTTTAGGTGGTCTTATTAACACTAAAAATATTCGTAATTCAAGCAAACTCCCTATTTTAGGAGATATTCCAGGTCTTAGTTATTTTTTTAGATATGAAAGCACAGTCAAGCAGGTACAAGAACTTGTTATAGTGATAGAGCCTCACATCATTAGAAAAGGAAACAATAATATCTCTTTAGCTAAATTAGGTTATGAGGGTATTACAAACGAACTTGTTACACTTAAGAAAAAAGATGCCTTAGCAAAACCTAAGAATACAGAAGTTGCTCCTAAGCAAATCAGTGATGATGACTAAAATATATAATGAATTCTAGTCTATATACAAATTCTAAAGATGTATTTTTAGATACTGTAGATGCGAAAGACTATGTACAGCTTGACCGTGTATCAACCATCTACCAATCACTAAAAGATTCTGTGAAAAAACCTTTAAAGATGATTCTCCTCTATGGGAAGCCAGGGACAGGTAAAAGTATGTTCCTTGCAAAGCTTTGTCAAGATCTTTCCCAAAATCAAGAGATGCATTACTATAAAACACCCATTTTGGATGAAAGTGAGTTTTTTAAATCTATTGCACATGATTTGTATGATATTGATGATGACAGAGAACTTAATTTTACACAAATAATAAAATTGATGCAACTCAATGAAAAAAAAGAGATACCTCTTATTTTGCTAGATGAGGCACAACTCTATGGTGATAAACAGATGGAAAAAATAAGACTTTTATCTGATACAAGAAAGATTAAGTTTGTTATAGCTTTACATAAAACACAAAGTGAAGATCTTATAGCAAAAGAGCATTTTCAAACAAGAATTTGGGAATCAATAGAACTAAAAAATGCTTTATCAGCTGAACTCAAGATATATATACAAAAAAAGCTTATGAAAGCAAACTGCTTTGATAGTGCAAATATGTTTTCTAATACATCAATTAAACTTATATATAAACTCACAAATGGAAACTACAGAGATACAAATAAACTTTTACGAACAGTTTTTGAAATATATGAATGGTATTATGAGCATAACCTCTCTAAAATCAACACCAATGTAATGAGCAATAAGATCATAGAGATGGCAGCCATTAAAGTAGGACTCATAGATGCGTAATATCTCTGACTTAGAAAAACGATGGTTTAGATATAAACTTAAATCTTTCATTCCATATGTTTTAATTTCACTTATGGTGATTATCTCCACAGCCTTGATACTCAGTGTATTTAAGAAGCAACTAACAAACAAAAGTTCTGAAGTAATCCTGCTCAATGACAAAGAGCAAAAGGTCGTGGCAACAAAGATTATAGAGGAGGTTAAAGTTGTACCGATAGAACCTCAGATAACTTTTAAAGAGATAAAAAAAGAAGCTACAAAAATGGTTCTAACACCCTCTCTTGACTTTATCAAGAACCTAAGAACTACTTCTACCGAATCCTATAGCTCAGATAACTTTGCACAAGTACAAAAGAAAGAAATCCCTAAGAAGAAAATTAAAAAACAAATACTCAAGCAAAAACAAGTAGTTCAACAGACTCGACCAAAAAATATATTAATACAAAGGCAAGAGACACAATCTGATATAGAACATGTTATCAAAAGATTTCACAAAAATAATAATCCAGCATTAAGTCTTTTTGTCGCTAAAAAATATTATAAACTTGGAGACTATAAACAATCTTATAACTATGCACTCCTCACAAATCAGATTAATGCTAATATTGAACAAAGTTGGATAATCTTTGTCAAGTCTTTAGTGAAACTCCATAAAAAAGAGCAAGCTATCAATATTTTAAAAAGCTATATTAAACATTCTAAATCTACTAATGCAAAAATCTTATTAGATAATATCCAATCAGGAAAGTTTAAATGAAAATACTTCTCTTACTCTTTATATTTTTATCACTGCAAGCAGATACAAAAACAGAGATGTTTAACCTCTATCAAAATGAGAAATACGAAAAAGTTTGCAATATGGGACATAGAGTCTTAGACCTTAATGCAAGAGATGAAGAGTTTGTCTCCCTATATGCTTTTTCTTGTTTAAAATCTGACTATATAGATAGACTTGCTATACCTATAGCCCTCTTAAAATTTTCTAAAGAGGCTCGTTCAAATGCTGCTTATTTTTCTGTTATACTTATGCAAAAAAAACTTTTATATCACTCTTTAGTAGATGATTATGACCTCTCAAAACTTGAACTTCCTTCTACTGAGTATGTATTATCTAAGGTTTTTGATCTGTATGCTAAGCTCGGTAAACATGAAAGAAGGAGAGTTTACATCTTTAGCGATGCCCAAAATCCAAAAATCTCGTATAAACTTTATCTTGAACAAAATGGAAAATTACAAAAAATGGTAATTGAGGAATTTTACGATACAATAGCTGTACGCAGACATATATATTGGTAGGGAATTGAGATGGATATACTAACAAAAAACCTTCTTCATGATGGTCTCATTATGCAAAGTCAAGTTGATAGACTTGTAAATAAGGGTGTCAATAAAACACTCATACTTAAACATATAACACAATCAGGTTTTATGACTAACGATAGACTTGTGCGATATATTGTAGATAAGATAAGAAATGGGAAATATGAGTTAACATTACTTCAAAAGTATGACTACATCAAAGAGAACGATGTCCTCTCTAAACTATCTGAAAAATTAAATTTAGAATTTATTGACCTCGATCTCTTTGACATAGACCCTGAACTCACAAACAATATCCCCTTAATTCAACTACAAAAGTTTCATGCCATACCTCTTTACGAAGATGATCTTCATGTCTTTATTGCACTAAGTGATCCATTAAATATAGAAGCAAAAGAATCACTGCAAAGACTTTTTCCAAAAAAGCCCATCAAACTAAAAGTTGCACTGAAAAAACAGATTACTGCACATCTTTTTAAAGTTGAGCTCAAAGATAAAGAGATAGTTCTAGTAAAAAAGATTCGTGAAGAACTTAACTCAATCAACACTGTCGAAGAGCAACAAGAAGCTTCTTCTATTCTTCTACTTATAGATGTTATCCTTAATACATGCATCAAACAAAGAGCTAGTGATGTACACATCGAACCAGCAGAACGCAACTGTAGTGTGAGAGGAAGGATAGATGGAAAACTCTCCGAAATATTTATCTTTCCAAAAGATATCTATGCGCCACTAGCATCAAGACTTAAACTCCTTGCAAATCTCGATATTGCTGAAAAAAGGAAACCTCAAGATGGTCGTTTTTCTACAGATGTAGGTAAGGTCGAATATGATTTTCGTATCTCTACTTTACCAACACTCTATGGAGAGTCTATAGTTATGCGTGTACTAGATAAACAAAAAGCACTTGTAAAACTTGAAGAAGCTGGCATGGACAGTGTGAGCTATCAAAAACTTTTAAAAGGTCTTAATGCACCTTACGGTATTATCTTAGTTACTGGACCAACAGGAAGTGGTAAAACGACTACCCTTTATGGTGCGCTTAATGAGCTTAAAGACTCAGCCGATAAAGTGATCACAGTAGAAGACCCTGTAGAATACCGCATGAATATGATTCAACAAGTGCAAGTGAACCCTAAAGTAGGTCTCAACTTTTCAGATGCCCTGCGTTCCATACTACGACAAGATCCAGATAAGATTATGATTGGTGAGATTCGTGACCAAGAGACTCTTGAGATAGCTATAAAAGCTGCACTTACTGGTCACTTAGTCATCTCAACTTTACATACAAATGATGCTATATCAGCTATTCCTCGTATGGCAGATATGGGGATTGAACACTATCTTATCTCTGGTGCACTTGTAGCGATTCAAGCACAAAGACTTGTGAGGAAAATATGCCCTAATTGTAAAGTGATTGAAGAGATCTCCCCTTCAGCCTTAGAAGAGTTATGTAAACTAATCCCTCAGGATGCAAAATTTTATACGGGCAAGGGTTGCAAAGAGTGTAACGATACTGGATATACTGGGCGTGAAATGATATGTGAGGTCTTAAATATAGATGATGAGCTTTCATCTTTAATTGCAAAAGGTGCGTCAAAAGATGCTTTACTCGCCCATGCAAAAGAGACTGGATTTATCCCTATATTTGTAAATGGCATCCAAAAAGCACTAGAAGGGATTACTAGTCTTGAAGAGATACTAAGGGTGGCAAAATGATGCAATATTACGAAGCAACGGTGCTTACAAAAGGGAAAAAAATTATCTACGGTTTTTATGCCAATAGTATAAAAGAAGCAAACGATATAGCTAAAATTAAATATTCAGGTGTCCTGATAAAGGTATTGCTTGTTACAGAGCCGCTGGAACTTCAATTTGCTAGATTTAAAACAAAATTTCTTCAAAACATAAAAAAAAGAAAGATAAAGCCTGATGCTCTTATTGCTGCTATACGACAGTTAGCTGTTATGACAAATGCTGGCATCTCCATCCATGATTCTATACAAGAAGTTGCAAATTCATCTGATGATGAAGCACTTGTATATGTTTTTTCAAAACTTGCAGATGATATTGACTCTGGTAATTCCCTTTCGCTATCGATGGAAAACTTTCGATATGAACTAGGAAATCTTACTATTGCTATGGTTAAACTAGGTGAAAAAACAGGTAATCTCGATATATCGTTAAACTCTTTAGCAGAGATGCTCGACCAGATACGAGAAAACTTTGTTAAGTTTAAAAAAGCGATGGCATACCCTAGAAATGTGATGATAGCGATGGCTATTGCCTTTACGGTGCTAATCTCTTTTGTGGTTCCTCAATTTAAGAGTATCTTTGCTCAACTCGGAGCTGAACTACCAGTACCAACACTCATACTCCTTAAACTTGAGAGTATTTTTAACAACTACGGTTTAATTGTCCTTGCTCTAGGGGCTTTATCATTTTTTAGTTTTAAATATGCTATAGACAACTATCTACATGTACGCTATTCTTGGCATCAATTTTTACTTAAAACATACCTCATAAAAAATATCATCAAATACTCTACGCTCAATAGATTTACTCTAGTCTTCTCAGAGCTTACTAAAGCAGGGATCCCCATAGCAGAAGCTCTCGATACTTCTACCGATATGATAGACAATTTACCTCTACAAAAAAAGCTTAAAAGCGTAAGACTAGCTGTTGAAAAAGGCTCCCCTCTCTATCTAGGGCTTAAAGACACTGATATGTTTCAAAACATGATTTTGCAAATGATTAAAGCAGGCGAAGATGGTGGTTCACTTGATAATATGATGCAAAAAGTTGCAGAGTTTTATAAAAATAAGTTTGATGCTATCATAGATGGTTTGTCCTCAGCTATCGAACCTATCATGTTAGTTATCATTGCATCTATGGTCACTTTGCTTGCACTTGGTATCTTCATGCCTATGTGGAATATGGGAGCTGCTGCAGGTGCTATGTAATAAGTAAAACCAAACTAGACTAAATTTGAGAATACCTTTTGCACATCTTCATCATCTTCAAGGCGTTCAAGAATTTTATCTATATCAGATTGTTGTTCTTCTGTGATAGATATTGGGGAATTAGCCATCCGTTCTAAATTGGCTTTTTTTATCTCTATGCCCATCTCTTCTAAAGCAGAATTCAATGTACCAAAACTTGTATAATCCGCTGTAACGAGCACCTCAGCATCTTCAGATTCAATCTCTTCAAGTCCTGCATCTATTAGCTCTAGTTCTAATCCCTCAATATCCATATCATCTTTTAAATCAAACTCAAACAATGCTTTTCTATCAAACATAAATTCCAAAGAGCCATTCGTAAGAAGTTCTCCACCATGTTTGGTGAGTATATTTTTTACATTCGCTACAGTTCTTGTATTGTTATCGGTCATACACTCTATAAAAAGCAAGACACCATGAGGTGCTTTGCCCTCAAAATTCACTTCAAGCATATTTGCTGTATCTTTAGCTGATGCTCTCTTGATAGCTGCTTCAATATTGTCTTTTGGCATATTTTCAGCCTTAGCATTGATAATAGCTGTGCGAAGTTTAGCATTCATATCCGGATCACTGCTACCCTCTTTTGCCGCCATAGTGATAATCTTGCCTAGTTTAGGAAACAATTTTGACATTGCACCCCATCTTTTTAACTTTGATGCTTTTCTATATTCAAATGCTCTACCCATTTTGCTTACTCCTAAGAAATTATTATCATATTATATACTATATTTAAAATCAAAAATGTATAATACCACAGAAGGAATACAAATGCGACTTTTTTTTAGACTAAAACATCACTTTTTTGGTGCTTTTCGTGAACTCTTTGTGCATCACCATGGTTCATTGGAATTTCGTGCAAAAGTTTTTGCACTTATTATTGCGGCAAATGAGGATTCAACCATAGAAAATTATATACTCGTAAAAGATATTGCTAGTAGAATTTATAAAGATGATAAAGAAAGAGCCAATCTTTTAATGCTCACAACAAAAGAAAAAGTGAAAAAAGTTAAAGACAATAATGGTCTTGATATTGATACCTTAGTTGCAAGTATTCAAAAAAATCTAAAAGTTATCCCTCGTTATGCTAAAAAAATAGAGATCAATGAACTGCAAAAATTTCTTTCATTAACATATGATGAAGATACTCTATTGTATCAAAAAAATATTTTAGAATTTTTGCAAACTTTAAAAGAGGATACACTTAAAACAACAAAAGATGAGATATCTTTAGAAGAAAAAAAAGCTTAAAACTTACTCAAACGAAAATTTTTCTTTATCGAAAAAACTCTCTACAGAAATATTTTTAAACGCAGCGTTGAGACTTGTAAAAAAGGAAGGGAATTGCTCCTCCATTTTAGCGAGCATCTCTTTTGTTGTAGCCCTTGCATGAGGCATCTTTACATCAAAACGCATAGCTGGACATGCTTCATCCCCTATTGCTTCGATCCCATTATCTTCTACAAAAGCAAGTAGCTGTCTCTCTCGCATCTGAATCAAAGGACGGATTACCATAAGCCCATTCTCAGCTCTATAGATAGGAGCAAGTGAACGCATCTGACCATTGTAAATAAAGTTCATAAAAAAGCTCTCTGCGGCATCATCCATGTGATGTCCCAAAGCTACCTTATTGCATCCATTGTCTTGTGCAGCACCATAAAGGTATCCTCTACGCATACGAGAGAAAAAACTACAAAAAGATGAATTTTTACGAATCTTCACTTTTGCCAATTCATATACTTTTGTATCTATAACTTTATAAGGGATACCATAAAATTCACAATGTTTTGTAAGTGCATCAAAGTTTTCGCCCATCCCATAAGAGATAGTAACCGCTAAAAATTCAAACTTAAATGGAGCACGGCGTTGTTGCTCTTTCATTGCGTGAATCATCGTAAGGGAATCTTTCCCACCAGAGAGACCAACAAGTATTTTATCACCCTCCTCTATCAGTCCAAATTCAGCATTGGTTTTACCCAGTTTAGACATTATTTTTTTAGAGGGAAGTATTGAGTTAGCCATCTATTTTGCTATCACCTTATCAAGCATTTTCATAACGAACTCTGCAGAGATGATTGCCGATGTTTCTAAAAACTCATCAAAAGAGAAACTTGCATCCATATCTGCTGCATCACTAATAGCACGAAGAATGAAAAAAGGTACATCAAGAGCATTACATACGACGGCAACACTTGCCCCCTCCATCTCTAAGGCATCAGCATTAAAAGTTTCCCCTATCCAGTTTTTACGCTCTTCATTAGCAACAAATTGATCCCCTGTCGCTATGATGCCCTCTTGCACAGTTTTACCCATATCAGAAGCAACTTCCTTGCTCATAGCTATCATCTCTTTATCTGCATCAACATAGACTGCACCCTCTGGTACAAAACCAAAAGGATGTCCAAAAGCTGTAATATCTAAATCGTGCTGAGATAATTTTGTAGCAACAATGAGATCCCCCACCTTTAAACTAGGGTTGATTCCACCAGCTACACCACTAAAAAGAAGTTTATCGCATCCAAAGTGTTGTATCATAGTTGATGCTGTAAGAGTAGAAAACACTTTACCTATTTTTGAGTAAGCTACTACAACTTCCACACCCTTATAAGTTGCTTCATAATATTCATTATCTGCATATTTTGTTGTTTTATATTCACCAAGCTTTTCTAAAATTGGTGCTACCTCTTCTGGCATTGCACCCATAATCGCTATCTTTTTCATTGTGTCTCCTTCGACAAAGAAGTGAATTCTTTGCCGAATTCCCCTCACTAAAGCTACGCCTATCGGCGATAATATCTATATACTAATTATTAGTAAAAATAGACATTTAATATAATTTTTTCGTGAGGCTCATGATCGAAGCGAAGATTTGTCCTCTAAGAAATAATTATATTAAATGTCGACTACAACGAAATTGTTTCTGCTATTACTTCATACTGCTTTAACTGATGCACTATCTCACCATCACTTCCAACAACACAACTTCCACCCCAAAAACCAAGTCCATCTTCAAATCCGACACGGTTGACAAAAATAAGTTTCGCACTACACTCTTGTGCTACTTTTTTGATGATATCATACCATTGATGCGCTATCTCTAAACCATCATCACTAAAACCACGCGCAGGAGATGCCACAAGGGCTATGATATATTCAGGATTTTCAGCTATGAGATCATGATGCATATCTTTGTGCCATAAATCTTCACAAATGACCATTGAGGTTTTACCAAACTGAGAATAAAAGCTCTCAAACATATTGCCCGCTTCAAAATAGCGAGCTTCCTCAAACATACCATAATTTGGAAGATGTACTTTGTCATGCTTTGAGAGTAATTTGCCCCCACTAAAATACAACGCACAATTTTTAAACACTTCACCCTCTCTCAGTGCCACACCAACAACAATGTCAATATCTTCACTTAAAACTCTCAGTGCATCTAACTCTACTAATTCCCAAGCATCTTCATAAAGTTTATCTTGAAGCAGATAACCACTTAAAGACAACTCAGGAAATACTATCAAATCACTACTAACCTTATGCTCTTGTATAATTTTTATGATAGCATCAAGATTAGAACGGTTAAGCTTTGGTGCTGTTTGGGCTAGTGTAACTTTCATTTATGAACAGATTTCTTCTTTAACACTAGCAAGTGTAGCCATATCAGATACATTTACTGTTTTAAGCTCTTTTGCGATTCTACGATTGAGTCCTTTAAGTACGATTCCATTTCCGAACTCTATTGCCATATCTAACTCACCCACTACTGCTAAAATAGATTGTTTATACTTTACGGGTTTTACAAGCTGGTCTTTTAAGAGTGCTACTGCTTCATCTTTTGTTGCATACTTGTTTGTTGTTACATTAGAAACTATAGGTGCTTCAAAACTCTCTTTAACCATCTCTGACATCAAATCTGCCAAAGGTTGCTGTGCTGGAGCTAAAAGCTCACAATGTGAAGCTACTGACATATCTAATAACAAGGCACGCTTTGCACCAGCTTCTTTAAAAGTCTGCTCCAATGCAACTAAATCAGATTTCATACCAGCAACAACTAACTGTCCATCTTGATTATAATTTGCAGGCCAAACTTTTTTACCTTCTGCTTGTGCACTTGCACATATAGCCTCAACACTTGCATCATCTAAACCTACAAGAACCATCATCCCAGCTTCTATGGACTCACACGCATTTTGCATCAATGCACCACGCTTATGTACTAATTCTACTGCATCTACATAGTCAATAGCACCTGATGCACATAAAGCAGAAAACTCACCAAGAGAGTGTCCTAAAAATAGCTCAGCTTTTATATCTGGACATGCATCCTTAAAGAGTTTATACGCTACCATCTGCACAAGTAAGATAGCAGGTTGCGTATATGCTGTTTGTCCTAATCTATCATTTTCTTCAAAGATTAACTCTTTAAAATCAACACCTATCCTCTCTCCAGCTTTTGCAAACATCTCTCTTGCAACTTCAGAGTTCTCATAAAAATTTTTCCCCATACCTACGGCTTGACTACCTTGACCTGAAAAGATCATTGCTATTTTCTTCATCTGTTAATCTCCTTTATGTAGTGTTAATCTCTTTAACGAGCATAATTTGCATAGCAAATTATAGCTGGATAAGAAAAAGATTAACTCTATTATTCCTTAACCCAGTAGGGCAACTAAAGATACTGATCATTATCAGCTATTTTTTTTCTTAATGTATTTCTGTTTAAACCTAACCTATCGGATAGCTGAAGCTGAGATTTAAACTTACTTAGACCTGCACGAATCAAAGGAACTTCATAGAGGTATAAAAAATTTCTATAATCACTATTAGAGCCAAGTTTATCTTCAAAATAATTTTCAATTATATCCATCAATTCAACATCATTAATATCTTGGAGTAGTGAACTAATCATCAACTGTCTTTTTAAAGAGTTAGAATTTTGAGTCAAATCTGGTTTAAAATTTTTAATATTTAACTGTGCACTTGTATTGAAAAGCTCCGCCGCTTCTTTCATATAAAGTTCTGTCAACTCCTTTACATCTTCAGGTCTCTCTTTTAAAGATGGAATATCAAACTTAACACTAAAGGCATCATCAATATACTCATTATAAAAAGAGCTTGTAGCGGTAGCGACTAAACGCACCGATTTTTCTTTGACAAGGTCTAGAACTTTTTTTATATTAGGTATATTTTCAAAATTTACAATGATGATTTCATTAACACTTTGGAGGGCTATAAGTATCTTTTTGTATTCAGATGCATCATAAACCTGTGCATCATTTAAGATATATTTTGCAAGAGTTTTTTTACCGACACCTCTCTCACCACTTATCAGGGCATTGACACTAAGTACTTTAAGTAAGGTTGCAGTTTTATAAGCTTGTGCAGAAGATGCACAAGCAGTTATAAAATTAGTCGCATCCACAACTAGAGCCAGTGCTACAACAACCACCATCATCTGGTTGTGCATTCTCAGCAGGTATTCCAGTCATAGCCTCCTCAGCAGAAGCCTCTCTAATATTGTTAATGGTAACACTAAACATTAAATCCTTTCCAGCTAAAGGGTGATTAAAATCAATAATGATATTTTCTTCACCAATCTCTTTAACAACAACTTGTACAGTTCCACCATCTTCACCTTGACCATATAAAGTCATTCCAATTTCTAAGTCAATTCCTTCAAATTGATCTTTAGGTACTTCTTGTCTTGCTTCTTCGTTAAAATCACCATAAGCATCTGCAGCTTTTACAAGGATATTACCTTTCTCACCAATAGCCATATCTACTATACCACTCTCTAAACCAGGAATGATTTGACCCTTACCAAACATAAATACCAATGGTGCTCCACCAACATTACTATCTACTATCTCATCTCCATCTTTTACTTCATACTCTAATGATACAATTTGATTTGCTTCAATTGCCATAATTAACCTTTATTTTTTTATTTTGGGATTTTACCATTTTTTTCTATATCTGGGCTGAATTGAAAGTAACACTTTAACCTATTAAGGATAATTGTTTCTTAGCAATTTTAGCTGCCTTGGTGCCTGGATACTTTTTAATAACACCCTTTAAAAATGCTTTTGCATTCTTTATATCGCCACTATTTTGCATCGATATACCAGTATATAACATCAATACGGACATATAAGATGCTTTAGAATATAATTTTGCACTTTTTTTAAAATATGCTATAGCTTCTGAATAGTTTTTTCTAAAATAATAGATCTCACCAATCATATAATGTGCCCGCGCTGGTTTGTATTTATTTTCAATGAGAAAAGAGTAATATTTAATAGCCTCTGTATATCTCTGCTTATCAAAAAGCTTTTTAGCCTCTTTTGCTATCTGAGCTTTTGATTTACCACTAAACACTGTTTTCTTTGTTGTTGAAGAGAGCTCTTTAGTAACAACATCTTTAAACTTATTGACATCCATAACCAAACTATTAAACTCAGCTTTTGTAACATAATTTTTAGATATCTCTTGTACCACTTGTGTCAAGGAAGATAAGCTAAATTTTAATTTTTCAATCTCTAAAGCATTTTTTTGTATTGCATCGCTTAATCTTTTTTCAAATTCATTAGCATTTTGCAATCTTTTAGCATTCATCTCATCAAGCATTTTTAAAGATTTTTTGTTGAAATGCTCTTTTTGACTTAGATTTTCTAAAATACCCTGAAGTCCATCAAGTCTATCCCTCAAAGAATCCAATTCATTTGATTGGTTGTTACTTTTTACTGTAACTTTTTTTAGATGCGTACTTACATCTGTAAGATTATTGGTAACTTTATTGAGATGTTTTTTATTTTCAAGAAGTTGTTTTTCCTCTTGAGTGAGACCGTAAGGTTCTGGATTGTTAATATCTCCAGCACCAAAGGCAGAAGGTTCTGCACTAAGGGTTGAGAAAAACAGAATTGTAGCTAAAGAAGCTACTTTAAAACTATTCATTTGCTATTATGGCAGAAGCTTAAAGTCAACACGACGGTTTTTTGCCCAACAAGCCTGTGTCTTTTGAGTACAAAGAGGGTTAGATTTCCCATAACTTACCATAGTTAAACGATTTGCATCAACACCCTCAGCTACCAATGCTTTTTTAACTGCATCTGCACGCTTAAGACCAAGTGCAAAATTGTATTCATCGCTACCCCACTCATCACAATTACCTTCGAGCTTAATCATAAAAGTCTTTGCAGCACCATTGACAATCTTAGCATGGTCTGAGATTTTATTTTGCATCTTAGGAGTTAGATTGTATTTATCAAATCCAAATAAAACTGATGACATTTTGTTTTCCAACGAAGCCATTGTCATCTCATTTGAATCAGCATTCTTTGTTGCATTTTCATTAACAGATGTAGCATTTTCATTAATAACTGTAGCATTTTCTGCTGGTACTGTTTCAGTTTCGACTGCAACTACTTCTTGATTTTGATTTTGTGTTGCCTCTTGAGTAGCAGCTTGTTCTGCTGGAGTTGGTTCAACATTCCCACAACCGCTAAATAAAAGTAAAGCGGTTACCGAGCTTGCAAGTATTATTTTTTTCATATTAAATGCCTTTTTTATTAATTTACTTGCAAATTATAGCTAAAAATTATTAATGCAAAATAACAATTTACCAATCCATAGCCTGTACTCTTCCATATTTCAATGGAAATAGATAATTCTTATTATGTTTCAATCTAATAATACCTATAGAACTTTGATTTTTATAGTTTTTGATAAACAATATAGCATCGCCATCAGCTGAAAATCTTGGGAACTCATTCACACCCGTTGCTGTTAAACGACGGATAAAATCAGTCTTTGTAGATATAATATGAAGATTGAATGTATTTCTTGAAAAGGCACGAGAGCTCTCTCTTGCTTTATATACTATATATTCATTATAAGCACTACAAGCAACATTGTTTTTTCCATAATAAACCATCTGTTCTATCTCGTCACTACCAATCTCTTTAGAAAATATATTTGGATATCCAAGTCTATTTGAAACAAAAACAATTCGATTTTTACCCATAAACTGCCCACTTACATCTATGCCACGATACTTTGTGAGTTTTGTTGTTTTTTTACTTGCTACATCATAAAGATAAATATCTGCTTGTGCATCAGGTGCCATAGTTAAAAGAAGTTTTTTTCCATCTTTACGCACATCTGAGCATATCATCATCCCTTCAGAAGTGATAATAGTTTTGCTAATTGCAGTTTTAGTATCTACATATTTTAAAGTTGGCTTTATCTCATTTAAAGAGGTATAGTAAAATCCATTTTGCTCTTTTGAAGCCCATTTTGGAAATAAATTAAATCCACCTTTAATAATAATATGCTGATATGCAAGTGTATAATCGGCAATAACAATTTCACTTCTTTTAGGACCTACCACACGAGAGAAAATAACTTTTTTCTTTATCCATTCTATAGAGGGTTGTCCCATAAATTTATTGATTTCATATGCCATAGTGTGTGCTACAAACATGTATTTATCAGAATTATTTACTTTATAGTTTTTTTCTAATACTTTTTCTGCACCTTTGATCACTTTCATTTTCAACATAAAGCCATCAGTATCATTATTTTGTAGATTATATTTTAAAACATAATCCATATCTTTATTTTCAACGAGAACTCTGTCAGATTCAAATTCACTTTCTCTGTGAAATCTATCAACATTAAAGATTGATATGACATTAAGATCAGCAATAAGAGCTTTAAAAAATTTCAATTTGAAAGTTGTATTACTGTGACCTGAAGCATCCTCAACTGCTAGTGATGGGAGTGAATCAACTTTTTTAATAACTTGTATTGTTGCATCACTCGCATATAAACTTAGTGTAAATAAAATAGTTAAAAGTATTTTCATATTATTCCTTGGCTGTTAATTCTATTATATAACTTCCTGATCTGTTATCAGGATTGATTGGAAAATTAATCCCCATAAGTCTCTCTTTTATCTTATCACATTCTGCATTCAAATCAGTATTATCAGAATATGTTAATATTCTAAAATCCATGACCTTTCCTAAAGCATTTAATTCAATCACAGCTTTGACTGTATGCCCCTGAGAGTTTGCTGGTGGATAAAAGGAATCATAAACTTGAAGTTGAATTTTAGCCAAATATTCATTAACCTCAGTTGCACTTGATTGACTCAGTTGCTCTTCAATTTGTTCTATTTGCTTCACTTCATTTTCTTTGGTTGTGCTTATTTTTTTATTTATCTCTTGTAGTCTTTTTGCATTAATTTTTTTAACCTTATGCTTTTGAATCTTAAGTGCTTTAGTCTTTACACTGCTAAAGAGATCATCTATATCAAGCTCATCTGACTCTACTGGTTTTATAACTTGATGAACAATCTCTTTTTTAACCTGTTTAATGATTTTTTTCTTTCTCACAGTTTTATGCTTAGAGGGGGTAATGGTTATAGAGATAAAATCATCCTTTTTAAGTGCATATTGGGGTATCTTATTGTCATGGAGCATCATTGTTATAAAAAACATAATAACAATGAAAAAAAGACTAAATGAGATAAACCCACTGAGATAAAAATACTTTGTACTATTAACCATTGGTAGCTAAAGAGACCTCTAAAAAGCCTGATTGCTTCACAGCACCTAGTATTTTCATCACTACACCATAATCTAAGGACTTATCAGCACTTATCATTACAGTAGCTTTGAGATCAAGTTTTCTTGAATATTTGTAAAAGTTATCTGAAAAAGAGTTAAGCTGGAAATTCTCTTTATTGACGGTTAGAGAGAGATCTTTTTTAATAACAATATGAACTGGGGGAATTTTTACTATCTGTTTTGATGCGGAACCTTGAGGGAGTTTTATATCCTCTTCATAAATTATATTTGGTGCGATAACCATTAAAATAGCTAAAAGTACCAACATTATATCTACCATAGGGGTAATATTTAAGTCTGGTTTCTCATCCCAATCATAATACATTACTGCTCTTTTTTAGCTAAAACTGCATCACTTTGCATCTGTAAAAAATTGATAATTTCAAAAGATTTTCTTTTTAGAGCCTGATGGTAAGTATATGCGAATATGGCTACAAATATACCAGCGGCAGTAGCTACAAGTGCATCTGAGACTCCAGAAGCTATGATAGACATACCACCAGTTGTTTGACCTATATGTGTAAAAGTATCCAAAATAGCGACAACCGTACCAAATAACCCGATAAACGGCGTAGTAGATGAAAAAACAGATATCAAAGATAAACCTTTGGTTGCTTCTTTGGTGGCAGAGAGCATAGCCAAGTCTAATATCTCTTTTTTCACTACAGTTGTTGATCTTAAAAATTTATATAAAAAAGAGCGTTCACTTACAGTTGGAGCTCCCATTAACAAACTCTCAAATGAGTTGGACTCCTCTTGGAGCCAACTGTTTAGAGAAAAGTAGCGATAGAAAAAAACCCAATTTAATATGATAAAGTATAACGCTAAAAGAACTAGCACACCTATAGTAACAGGGTGACTTTTAAGATAAAAATCTAATATTTGATTTATCATACAATCAGTTAGATAAGGTTTTGAGCAGCTGTTTCAAGTTTAGCTGATACAGAAGCGATTGCTTGACCTGAATCTTCAATACTTTTTACAAGAGCTTTGGCTTCTTCAAGAGCATCAGCAATAGCACTTTCATTCTCACCACGAATAGCTACAGCACCCTCAACAAGAACAACAACTTGTTGTTCATCCACATGAACAACGCCCCAGTTGATTAAAACTGATTCGACTGTTTTATCTTCTTTTTCAATATCTACAACACCCGCTTCAAGCAAAGTTGAAACAGATGAATGGTGTGCAAGAACACCAAACTCACCCTCTTCACCAGGAAGAGTTACACTCACAGCATTATCATGAAAGATTTCGCCATTTGGAGTTATGATTTCTAATTTAAATGTCTCCATTAGAGTCCTTTGTATTTATTGACTATTGTTTTTTAGACTTTTCAATAGCCTCATCCATATTACCGACCATGTAGAATGAATTTTCACTCATATGATCACATTCCCCATCAAGAATCATTTTGAAACCTTTGATAGTATCTTCAAGTGATACATATTTTCCAGGTGAACCTGTAAATACTTCAGCAACAAAGAATGGTTGAGAAAGAAATTTCTCAATTTTACGAGCACGCTCAACAACATTTTTGTCATCTTCACTAAGTTCATCCATACCAAGAATCGCAATGATATCTTGAAGATCTTTATATTTTTGAAGTGTTTGTTGAACACCGCGTGCAACACCATAATGTTCATCACCAATGATTTGTGGATCAAGTAATCTTGAAGTTGAGTCAAGTGGATCAACAGCAGGATAGATACCCTTTTCCGCAATCTTACGGTTAAGAACTGTTGTTGCATCTAAGTGAGCAAAAACAGAAGCAGGAGCTGGATCTGTCAAGTCATCTGCTGGAACATATACAGCTTGAACTGAAGTGATAGAACCAGTTTTAGTTGATGTAATTCTATCTTGTAATGCACCCATTTCACGAGCTAAAGTTGGCTGATAACCAACAGCTGAAGGGATACGACCAAGAAGTGCTGACATCTCTGAACCTGACTGTGCAAAACGGAAGATATTGTCGATGAACATAAGTACATCAAGACCTTTTTCATCACGGAAATACTCAGCCATAGTGATACCTGTAAGAGCAATACGGTTACGCGCTCCTGGAGGCTCACTCATTTGACCATAGCACAGTGCAACTTTGTCAAGAACATCAGAATCTTTCATCTCATGGTAAAGGTCATTTCCTTCACGAGTTCTTTCGCCAACACCAGCGAAAACAGATAAACCATCATGTCCATGAGCAACATTGTGAATAAGCTCCATAATAATAACTGTTTTACCAACACCAGCACCACCAAATAGTCCAACTTTACCACCCTTAGAATAAGGAGCAAGCAGATCAACTACTTTAATACCAGTTTCAAACATCTCAGTCGCAGTTGATTGTTCAACTAACGGTGGAGGGGCACGGTGGATAGACCACTTTGGTGCATCTGTAATCTCGCCAAAACCATCAATAGTTTCACCGATAACATTAAATATACGACCTAGAACTTTATCTCCAACAGGAACTTTAATAGGAGAACCTGTAGCAGTAGCATCCATACCACGAACTAAACCTTCACTCATATCCATAGCAATAGTACGAACACGACCATCACCTAAGTGTGCTGCAACTTCAAGTACTAAACGAGTTTGTGTACCCTCAACATTTACTTTAACTTCAATTGCTTCGTTGATTACTGGAAGATATCCATCAAAATCAACATCAACAACAGGACCCATAACCTGGCTAATTTTACCAATCATATTTTTCTCCATTATTTCATAGACTCCACACCACTGATAATTTCTATCAGTTCTGTAGTTATAGCGGCTTGTCTTGCTTTATTAAACTTAACATTTAAGCTCTTTACCATATCAGCTGCATTATTTGTAGCTGTATCCATCGCTTGCATACGAGCAGAATGCTCAGCAGCAACAGAATCAATAAGAGCATAGTACATATTGTACTCTACATATTTACTTACTAAAGAATCAAGCATTTTTTCATCATCTTGCGCTTCAATCTCTAACATTGATTGTGCTTCACTCGCTTCACAATCAAATTTATTAGTATCAACTGGTAAAATTCTATTGACATGTAATTCTTGCGTCATCATATTTTTAAAGCCATTATAGACAATATGAACTGCATCAACCTTACCATCTTTAAACTCTGCAATTGAAGTTCTAATAAATTTATCAGATCTTTTTTTATCAGGTTTTGAACTTAAATTTGAAATAGCTTCATAAAGCTCCACTTCATTATATTTATAAAATTCAACACCTTTTTTACCGATACCACTTAAACGCACTTTTACATCTTTGTCTTTATACTCTTTTAGAAGTTTATTAACAGCTTTAATTGTTTGAATATTAAAACCACCACATAAACCTTTGTCTGCAGTAACAAAAATGATGTCAACAGTTTTTGGATTATTAATATCGCTAAAACAACGACTATTGATTCCTCCAACCTTATTGCACTTGAGGCGTCCAGCTATTTCGGCAATGACCTGATTGAGTTTTTCAGAATAAAGACGAGAACGCTTAGCGAGCTCCTCGGCACGACGAAGCTTTGCAGTAGATACAAGCTTCATTGCACGAGTTGTCTTTTGAGTATTACTAACACTCTTAATCTGTCTTTGAATATCTTTCAAGTTTGCCATAGTTTAATCCTTAAGCTACTACAAAAGAAGCTTTAAACTCTTCAAGTGCTTTAAGTATTAATGCTTTTGTATCATCATCAACTTTTGATGCACTTCTAATGTTTTCAAAAATTTGAGGATAACTTGCTTCTATAAATGGATACATTTCAGCTTCAAATCTAACGACATTAGAAGCATCCATATCATCCAAGAAACCTTCATTACCAGCGAAGATAATGAGAACTTGTTTCTCAGCTGAAAGTGGAGAAAAAGGACCTTGTTTTAGAACTTCTACCATTCTCTGACCACGCTCAAGTTGTTTACGAGAAGTTTCATCAAGATCAGATGCAAACTGAGCAAATGCTTGAAGTTCACGATACTGAGCAAGATCAAGTCTTAAAGTACCAGCAACTTGCTTTGTAGCTTTAATCTGAGCAGCACCACCAACACGGCTTACCGAAAGACCGACATTGATTGCTGGACGAACACCTGAGTTAAATAGTTCAGTCTCAAGGAAAATCTGACCATCAGTAATGGAGATAACATTTGTTGGAATATATGCCGCAACATCACCCGCTTGAGTCTCAATAATAGGAAGAGCAGTTAATGAACCAGCTCCATCTTCATCGCAAAGTTTCGCAGCACGCTCAAGTAATCTTGAGTGAACATAGAAAACATCACCAGGATATGCTTCACGACCCGGAGGACGACGAAGGATAAGTGACATTTCACGGTATGCAACTGCATGCTTAGATAAATCATCATATACGATAAGACCATGTCTAGCATTATCACGAAAGTACTCACCCATAGCAACACCTGTATAAGGTGCTATAAATTGGAGTGCGGCAGCTTCAGCAGCTGTTGAAGATACAATGATTGTATATTCCATAGCACCATGCTCTTCCAAACGACGAACGATTTGTGCTACAGTTGATTCTTTTTGACCAATCGCAACATAGATACATACAACACCATTACCTTTTTGGTTAATAATAGCATCGATTGCAACTGTTGTTTTACCAGTTTGTCTATCACCAATGATAAGCTCTCTTTGACCACGACCAATAGGAACAAGAGCATCAATAGCTTTAATACCAGTTGCTAGTGGCTCATGAACTGATTTACGGTTCATGATTCCAGGTGCTTTTTCCTCAACGAAACGAGTTTCAGTTGATTCTATTGGACCTTTACCGTCGATAGGCTCACCTAACGCATTTACAACGCGACCAATGAGTGCATCACCGACAGGAACACGAAGAAGTTGTCCTAATCTTTTAACGCTCATACCCTCTTTAAGGTTTTCACCTGAACCAAGAATTACAACACCTACAGCACTTTCTTCAAGGTTCATTACTAAACCTTTGATGCCGTCTTCAAATTCAACCATCTCCCCTGCCATTACATTGCTAAGTCCGTAAACTTGCGCAACACCATCTGCATAAGAAACAATCTTACCTGTTTCATTTATATCAACATTTAATTCAAAATTGTCAATACGTTCTTTAATTATTGAGCTGATCTCATCAGCTTGAATTTTTGTTACCACTACACATCTCCTCTCATGAATTATATTGCTTTAACAATATGATCTATTATTTGGTTGTTAATTCGAGTTTTAGAAAAATTAATCTCTATGCCCAAATCTTCAACATCAACTTTGATACCGTTAAAGTCATTTTGCACAAATTCTAATGTGATTTTTGAGTTATATTTTTCACCCAATCCTACACCTAGTTCTTTGATAACTTTAGCTGTCATCTTTTCATCACTATATACTATACCTGTATAACTTTTGTTTGTAGCGGCAAGGTCTTTTTTCATTTCCACTGCAATAGCTGGGATGATATGAAGACGCTTATGCTCACCTAAGAGTTTTATAAGGTTATTTAACACATCAGACTTAGCTGATTTTACAGCATCTAGCAATATGCTAGTTTTATCTTCTACCTTTACATTTGGATTATTAATGATATTGTTAAAACTATCATTATCAAATGCAAGAGCGAGTTCTGTAAATATATTAGAGATAATCTGTAAAGACTTTAACTTAGTGTCTTTTTTTAATGCTTTGATATATCTTTTTGCAATCTGTTCAGCCATATTATGCAACCTTCTTTAAAATAACTTGTGCCATAGATTTTTTGTCTAAAGTAGCACTTGTATCTGAAAGAATTTCGTTCACAGTTGTTTCAACAACTTTACGAATCATCTTACGCTGTTCAAATTCCATCTGAACTTCTAATTGCCTAGAGAGAACATTTAAGTCACTATCACACTGTGCCATGATGTTGTCATTTAAGATTTTGTTTTCTTTTTTAGAAACAACTAAAAGTTCTTCCGCAAACTTATCTGCTTTTAAAACTTTAGAAGTTGCTTCTTTTTTAAGATTAGCAGTCTCTTTTAACTTATCTTGAACTTTCTGCAACTCATTTGCTATCCCTTGACTTCTTCCTGTAAAATAATTTTTTACAGGTTCAGCCACAAGATACCAAACAAGACCAGCAAATAAGGCAAAGTTTACAGTTCTTTGAACTATATCAGTGCCACCCTCATGTTCACCATGACCAGATGCTAATGCATATGTTGATACAGTTAGTAATAACAGTAAAATTTTATTCATTTAACATCCTTATATTTGACTAAATTTAGCATTTAGTGCCTCTTTAAAAACTGGAACTTGAGATTTTAAATCTTCTTCAAGTTTCATTTTCTGTTCATTTAGAGATTTTTCAAACTCTAAATACTCACTAGCCAACTCAGCCCGTCTAGCTTCAATCTTACTATCTGCTAATTCTTTAGCATCTGCGATTACTTTTTCTCTTAGTGTTGCAACTTCCAGTTTAGCATCCATAACTATTTTTTCAGCTTTTGCGTTTATAGAGTTGATTTCATCATCATTTGAACCTACTTTTTGTAAGTCTTTTTTAATGTCATCATCTCTTTTGTTCATAAAAGCGAATAATGGGTTATAGAGCCAACTGTTAAGAGTAACAATAAGTGTAAGAAACACAGCTAATGTAGCTATTAGCAATATTGGATTAATATCTAACATAGCACCTCCTAAAAGTTGCGCCATTATACAATGATAAAATTGAAACTTTAGTTAAAGTAACTAAAAAAATTTATAATTTTTATATTTTGTTTAAATAAGAGAGAAGTTTTTCTATTTGAGACTCATCTTTAAACTCGATTGTGAGCTTATTTTGTGAACTTTTTGCTTTAAATCCCAAATGAGTAAATTTATTTTCAATATGTTCAAAGTTAAAACGATTTGAAGTTTTTTTATGAAATTTTTCTGTCACAAAAGGGTCATTTTTCAAACCCTTAATCATAGACTCAACTTCACGCACACTCAATTTTTGTCCTACAATAGAATTTACAAGTACTTGTTGTTGTTTCTCATCTAAACCGACTAAAACCTTTGCATGTCCAGCAGTTATTTTTTTATCTATAATAGCTTTTTGTGTTTTATTTGAAAGTTGAAGCAAGCGTAAAGTATTGGTAATATGGGTACGACTTTTATGTACCTTACCCGCTAACTCCTCTTGAGTTAGTTCATGAAGTTTTAGAAGTTCTCCATAAGCTAAGGCAAGTTCTATCGAGTTAAGCTCATCTCTTTGAATATTTTCTACAAGAGCAAACTGACGCATTCTTTGTTCATCAGAGTTTTGGATAATTGCACGAATCGTTTTGAGCTTCATCAACTTAGATGCTCGAAGTCGTCTCTCTCCAGCAATCAGAACATAACCATCAATATCTTCTGTTAAAACTACTGGTTGTAGTAGTCCATCCGATTTAATAGACTCTCCAAGTTCTTGTAAAGAGGACTCATCAAAGTTTTTACGAGGCTGAAATGGATTTGGACGAATATCTTTAAGATTTATCTCCATTATAGTGTCTTTAGAAGAACCTTCGTTATCGTAAGCTTCATCCATCTCACCGAGAAGAGCATCAAGACCACGACCTAACTTTTGTGATTTCATTATGCGATGACTGCCCGTGCTAAGTTTTGATACGCGACAGAACCTGCTGACTGCACATCATAAAGGATTGCTGGTTTTCCAAAAGATGGAGCTTCCGCAAGTTTTACATTTCTTGGTACTACTATGATATTGTCTTTAATATCTCTAAAGAGCTTTGAACTAAAGTGTTGTCTTAGGTCTGCAAACACCTGCTTTGAAAGGTTGTTTTGTGCACTAAACATTGTTGGTACAAAACCCTTAATGCTTAATTTTGGATTGATTGATTTGCGTACAAGTTTAACTGTGTTTAGAAGTTGTGCTAAACCCTCTAGTGCAAAAAATTCACATTGAATAGGGATGATGACTGAGTTTGATGCACTTAAAGCATTGATAGTCATCGGTCCTAGTGCTGGAGGGGAGTCAATGATGATATAATCATAATCTTTTTTAACATTGGCAATAGCATTTTTAAGCACTAACTCTCTACCCGTTGCCTTATCTGCATCGTAGTATTCTTTTTCAATCCCCACAAGACCTATATTTGAAGGTGCAAGATGAAGCGTAGGTAAATCTGACTTCAAGATAATATCTTTGAGTTTTTTTGTACCAATAAGTACATGATAGATGTTAAACTCATAATCATTTCTATGAAAACCAAGTGAAGTGGTAGCATTTGCCTGAGGATCAGAATCTATAAGTAGAACTTTTTTTTCAGCTACAGCGAGGGATGCAGCCAAGTTGACAGCAGTAGTTGTTTTACCAACACCACCCTTTTGATTTGCTATTACTATTACTTCGCTCATCTTAGACTGTATATCCTCTCGCCATTATTTATTATAGAACCATCACTCTCTAAAGTGCATTCACTTAACAAAATCTTATGATTATTATTGTATGTGTAAAAAGATTTATTATAATAAAATTCTAACTCATATTTGCTAAATATTTGCTTCCATGAGAACTTTTTTTCTAAATTTTTAAAAAAGCTACCGAGTATCTTTTTTTTAGAGAGATTAATATCTAATACACCAAAGGTCTCAGGGGAAGAAACTAAGTTAAGTCCAAACCCACAGATAAATGAATCAACAACTATGTTTGTGATCATCCCACCTATCTTTTTATCATCTATATAAAAATCATTAGGCCATTTCAACATCACCTGTGATCCTAAATTACACAAACTCTCTTTAAGAATATATGCAAAATAGATAGATGCCGATTCAAGAGGAAGATCTTTTGGCAAGGTGTCTCGCCCAAGAGCAAAAGAGCAAAATAGATTCCCCTCATGACCAATCCAAGAGTTCTCTCTTGAACCAACTCCTGCTATTTGTACATTTGCTACAACTGCACAAGGAGGGGAGAGTTGTTTTTTTTTGAGTTTATTTTTTAAATAAATTTGAGTCGAATCTACACTCTCAAGATAATTTATCTGCAAGAGCCAATCTTTTCCCATTGATGTAAGAGTCTATATCCATCTCTTTTTTTGATTGTGGTTGCACTCTATTTATCTTTAAAGTGCCTTTTGTACAACCTACTACAATGTATCCTTTTTCCATAACTAGAATCTCTCCAGCACTATTTTGAGTACATTTTTCAATAAGTTCAATACTTTTCAACTTTAAACCAGATGCTAAATAGACACCTGGCCAAGGGGTATAAGCTCTATATTTTGCATATAACTCTTGTGCATCATCAAAAGATACAAGCCCATCTTCTTTAGTTATTTTTTTACAATAACTTGCCCGTGGCTCATCTTGTTTTTGAGGGGTGTAAGTCATAAAATTTTCCAAAACATCTATACTCAAGTCACAAGCCACTTTTGTAAGAGCATCAAAAAGTTCTCCCACTATCATAGTCTTAGGCACATCTATCTCTTGTATCTTAATAATATCGCCAGTATCAAGCCCCTCTTCCATCATCATAGCAGTAACACCTGTCTTTTTATCATCATTGAGAAGTGTTTGTTGAATGGGACTTGCACCTCTATATGCTGGTAAAATTGAGGCATGAAGATTGATACATGGAGCATGTTGCAGAATTTCTTTTGGCAATATCTGTCCATAAGCAGCGACCACAATATAGTCACATTTTATTTTTAAAAGTTCAGTAATTGTCTCTTTATCTCTAAGTCGGTTTGGTTGATATACATCTATCTTATGGGTTAAGGCTAAGGTTTTAACTAAAGGGGGAGTCATCAGCTTTTTTCGACCGACAGGTTTATCTGGCTGGGTATATACCGCAACAACATTCATGTCAGCTTGTTGCAATAATCTTTCTAAGATTGCCTCAGCATAATCAGGAGTACCCATAAAGAGAATATTCATAATCTATTTTCTATTTGTTTGCACTAAATTAAATAAGGCATTTTTTAAAGGGTCTATGTTTTTATTGATTGCTGATGAAATCGGCACTACACAATAAGGAAGAGCATTGTCAAAGCCTAATGTTTCATCCGCACTCTCTTGGATAAAGTATGGAATTTTTTCATCAAAACCAAAATTTTCATTTGAGCTAGATTTCAATCCCACGATATCTAAAAAACTTTTCACTAAATCTTCAACATCATCTGGTGCTATCAAGTCAACACGGGTCAGAGCAATAGCATATTTTGAACTACCTAATTTTTCAGAAAAAGATGCAATTTCATCTTTTAAAACTTCAATCTGCTCTTTAAGATCTCTATAGGATGCCAAGTCAACCATATATAAAAGTGTTTTAGTTCTTTCAATATGCCGCAAGAACTGAATACCTAGACCTTTCCCCTCATGTGCTCCGCCAATAATACCTGGTATATCTGCCATGATAAAAGATTCAAAATCTCCAATATTTACTTGACCAAGTTTTGGTGTAAGTGTTGTAAACTCATAGTTCGCTATCTCTGGACGAGCATTGGATACGGTTGAGATCAAAGTTGACTTACCAACATTTGGAAAACCAACAAGTCCTACATCTGCGATAAGCTTTAAGTCAAGTTTTATAGTTCTTGTTTCCCCTTGCTCACCTGGCTGTGCATAAGTTGGTCTTTGTTTTGTTGAACTTTTAAAGTGAGTATTTCCAAGTCCACCTTTTCCACCTTTGAGATATTCTTCGACTTGTCCATGCTTTAACATATCAAAAAGAACTGCACCACTCTCCATATCTACAATCTGTGTTCCAGGTGGAACAATGATAACTTTTTTAGCTCCAGATTTCCCACTACAATTTGATGGTTCTCCAGGTTGTCCCTTGTCTGCTTTTATGTGCATCTTTCTTTGGAAGTGAGAAAGAGTATGTGTATTGTTATCACATTTAAAGACTATATCACCACCACGACCACCATCGCCACCGTTTGGTCCACCATTGAGTACAAATTTTTCACGACGAAAAGATACACAACCCTCTCCACCTTTACCTGATGATACTGTTAATTCGACGCTATCTGTAAACATTGTTTTTCCTTGAAATAATTAAAAATTAATTGTTATATGTAAAAATAAATTGTTAAGTATTTCTCGTTCCCAAGCTTAAACTTAGAAATGTATAAGTTAAGTTATTTATATATGCATTCCCATCGGGGACGATGGGAACGAGAATAGATGTTTTGTAGAATTATGAAGCAGGTAAAACTGAAACTTTTTGACGCTTTTTGTCTTTTCTCTCAAAAGTAACAACACCATCAGTTAATGCAAATATAGTGTGATCTTTACCCATACCAACATTAGTACCTGGGTGGATTCTAGTTCCTCTTTGACGGATGATAATGTTACCAGCGATAACAGCCTCTCCTCCAAACTTTTTCACACCGAGTCTTCTACCAGCTGAATCACGATTATTTTGTGTACTACCCTGACCTTTTTTGTGTGCCATAATTTTCTCCTTAAATTTTGTTCCCAAATTTAAGGGAACCTTCTGTTTTATTTTACAACTTCGGAAGTAATTCCAAAGTCTAGCGTTAGCACTAAGCTTCACTCAGCGTGAGGCTCACGGTGCTAGCACCGTTTTGTTTGTTTAGCTACTTATGCAGCGATTTTCGTGATACGAACACGAGTAAAGTCTCTTCTGAAACCTCTTTTAACTTTAGAATCTTTACGACGACGCTTTTTGAAAATTACAACTTTCCTAGCACGACCCTCATTAATAACTTCTAGAGTAACTTTAGCACCTTCTACAAAAGGAGCTCCAACTTTAAGTTCACCAGCATTAACAGCTAACACTTCAGTGATCTCTACAGTAGCTTTTGGCTCAAGAGACATCTTATCTAAAAGTAAGATATCGCCTTCTTGAACTTTATACTGTTTACCACCATTTTTGATAATTGCGTACATATACAATTCCTTATTTGTTCATAATTCTATTTTAAAAGTTGCGAATTATACCCAATTTATCTTTAAATTTTATTGAGTCCAGATTAAAATTTCAAATCAGTGATGCTTATGTAGTTTCTGCTGTTGCCTAATCATCTCTTTTACTTCTATCATTGTTCTTAACTCTTTTTTTTGAGATGGTGAGAGCAACGAATATACCGTTTCTATCATCTGCGCTTTAAGTTCAAGCTTCATTATTTTTCTTTCTTTTGTTAATTGAATATACTTTTGTTTATCGAAAGAACTTTCAGTAAATGCATCTTCTGGTTTTGGGAGAGTATCCATACTATTTTGTATAAGAGTATAAATCTTATCTCTTTGTGCATCATTAAGTTTTAAATTCAACACCATATTTGTAAAATTCATATTTAATTGTTTTTTACTTGAAGGGTATTTTTCATGTTGTTGTTCTTGTTCTTTTGTTTGCATTTGAGATGTATTAGCCACCAATGATGCACTATAAAACATCAATGAGCCTAAAGTGAGAATTATTTTTTTGTTCATTATATTTACCTTCTAAATTTGATATGATAATTATCCACCAAACTCTTATTTTAAAAGTTTAGCGATTTTTATTTGAAGTTTTAACCAAAGTCTGTGATCCATCAGTGGGAAACCAGCAAAGGTTTTTCCACTCTCTGTGATATTTTTAGTTACTCCACTTCTTGCTGCAAATTTTGAAAATGGTGCGATTTCTAAATGCCCTGCAAAAGCTGACTGTCCACCAGCAACAACATTGCGACCAAGTTTTGTAGAACCTGCACACCCAGACTGTGCAACAAGAACTGAGTATTCGCCTACTTCACAATTATGTCCAATTTGGACAAGGTTATCTATGCGTACACCTTTTTTAATCAGCGTAGAGTCAAATACAGCTCTATCTATACAGCTATTGCTCCCTATCTCAACATCATCTTCTATGACAACATTTCCATTTTGATAAATTTTCTTGTGTTCACCTAGTTTGTTCGTAGCGAAACCAAAACCATCCGCACCAATAGTTGTATTTGCATGGATCATACAGTCATTCCCTATCTTGCAATCACGATAGACTACAACACTAGGGTAAAGAACAGTATTGTCTCCTATAACAGCATTTGCACCAATATATACATGTGCTAAAATAGTACAGTTTTTACCTATAACAGCACCTTTTGCTATCTCTGCCTTAGAAGAGACTTGTGAGCCCTCCCCGATGATAGGTTCTGCTAAAGAGTTATCTTCGATAACTGGTGCAAAATACTTTGAGAGAATAGCCATCTCCCAATAAGGATTATCCACGACAAGAGCAACGCATCCATCTGGAACATGCTCTTGAGTTTTTTCATCGACTATGATAGCAGTAGCCTTTGAGTTTTGAATATCTTTTATATATTTGGAATTTGACACAAAAGAAAGTTCATTTTGTAGAGCATCTTTTAAAGTGTTCATTCCTTTTATCTCTAGGTCATCCCCATTAAATTCTGCCCCTATAATCTGAGCTATCTCTTTTAAAGTCATATTATCTCTCCAGTGCCACAGCACCACTTCTTACTATCTCTTTAGGATTATACCGCTTGATAATTTTCAAGAAGTTATCAACTCTTTTTGGCTCATCTGCAACCATAACTATAATAACATTTTCGCCTACATTGACAATTTTTCCATTGTAAACTTCACAAAGGGTACTAATATCTGCAATATTTTCATTTGCAGGGAATTTCACCATTGCCATCTCTTTCTCAACCAAATCAGCATGCTCATAAACACGAAGCACAGGAATAAGCTTGTGCAGTTGTTTTGTGATTTGTTCTATCACACGAACACTTCCAGATGTTACGATGGTCAGTCTCGAATACTTAGACTCAGGGATAGGTGCTACAGTCAATGATGTAATGTTATAGCCACGACCAGAAAACAAATCCGTAATGCGTGAGAGCACACTTGCTTCATTCACAACAATAACTGAAACTACTCTTCTTGCGTTATTATCATTCATCACTTATCTCCTTTTTTCTCTAAGAGCATCATATTAAATAAGCTTCCTCCAGCTGGTACCATTGGCATTACATTTTCCATTCTATGGACTACAACTTCTATGAATGCTACTATATTTTTCTCTAGTGCATCTTTGAGTGCCGCATCAAACTCTTCTTTTGTTTTTACTCTATAGCCAATTCCGCCAAAAGCTTCTGCAAGTTTTACAAAGTCAGGTTGTACAGAAAGATCTGTTTGACTATGGCGTTTATCGTAAAAGAGTGTCTGCCATTGTCGCACCATACCAAGATAATTATTATTTAAAATAATATTTATTACAGGTAGCTTATTTCCAACTGCTGTCATAAGCTCTTGAACATTCATAAGTATTGAGCCATCACCTGTAAAATTGATACTAATCTTTTCTGGAGTTGCAGCTTTGACACCCATTGCAGCTGGAAAACCAAATCCCATAGTTCCAAGCCCACCTGAACTTATAAACTGGCGAGGTCTTGTGAAAGGGTAAAATTGTCCTGTCCACATCTGATGCTGTCCAACATCTGTAGAGATGTTTGCACTATCACCTAAAAGTTCACCAACTCTTTGCACAACCCATTGAGGCTTAAGTCGCTCAGTATCTTCATGATATGCTAGCGGATGCAATTTTGCAAAGTTTTGCACTGTCTCTCTCCACGCTTTGTATTTTTTAGATTCGACACCTGCTGTTAACTCTAACATCTCATTGACAACATTTTTTACATCGCCAACGATTGGATAGTCTGCGTTTACTAGCTTTGAGATTGAAGCAGGGTCAATATCTACATGGATAACCGATGCATTTTTTGCAAATTCTGTTAACTTACCAGTTACACGGTCATCAAACCTTACCCCAAGACCAATAACTAAGTCGGTCTCACTCATAGCCATATTTGACGCATATGAACCGTGCATACCAAGCATACCTATGAGCAGTGCATCATCATAACTTAGAACCCCTCTAGCCATAAATGTTTCCACTGCAGGGATACCTGTTTTTTGCACCAAGTCTCTTACTTCATAAGCAGCATTTGCATTAATGATACCACCACCGAGATAAAACAATGGACGCTTTGCATTGGCAATAGCCTCCATTACTTTTTTGATTTGACGAGGATTTCCCTTTATATGAGGCTTATATGTTTCTAACTCCAACACAACAGAATAATCAAATTCAGCAATTTCGGCTGTTACATCTTTTGGAATATCAACATGAACAGGACCCGGTCTTCCAGTTGCAGCGATATGAAATGCTTCTTTTAGGACTCTTGGTAGATCTGCAGCACAAGTAACAAGATAGTTATGCTTTGTGCATGAACGACTAATCCCAACAGCATCTATCTCTTGAAAGGCATCTGTTCCAATAAGGCTCATTGGAACTTGACCAGAGATAACTACTAAAGGGATAGAATCCATATATGCATCAGCCAAACCAGTGACTGCATTTGTAAAACCTGGACCAGAAGTGATCATAGCAACACCAACTTTACCACTAGCTTTTGAATACCCTTCAGCTGCATGCACCGCAGCTTGCTCGTGACGAGTTAAAATGTGTTTAAAATCTTTTTGTTTGTATATCTCATCATAGACATTCATGATAGCTCCACCAGGGTAGCCAAATACTGTATCTACTCCTTCTGCAATTAAAGCTTCAATAACCATTTGTGCGCCATTTATTTGCATGAAAAGTCTCCTCTTTTAAATTTTTGAAAATTATACTTAAAAAGTGATATATTTGCGATTAAAAATAAGGGTAATTTTAAGTTCAACCTATTCTAAGATATTTTTCACACGCATAGATGGACGCCACATTGCCCTTATGCCTTTTTTCAGTGCATCAAGATTTAATTTTGTCTTACCGTATTTTTTCTCATAAATTTCAAAAGTTGAAATAATATGGTCATCAACACCAAAATTTAAAATATAGTTTTTAAAACCTTTTTCAATATAAGTTTTTTCTTTATTGTGAGCGATAGCATATTCTATTTGATTGATGTATGCCCAAGCATAAATTCTTGCTACAGACATCTGCTTTGAACCAATATTTTTATAATCTCCTAAAACTCCATCTATAGCTAAAATATCTGCTTTTATCACATAAACCTCTGCCAAAGCCAAATCATTTTGCCATTGTTTTATAAGCTTTTGTCCTGCTTGCGTATTTTCTAAGAGTTCCGACTTTGAGAGCAATCTATATGCACTCTGCAAGTCTCCATCATCAACAGCCTTAAAAAACTGACCTTGACTCTCTATATCTTGAATCATTTTTTTTGCAATAACTTCATAATCTGGAAAATCTCTTAAAACTCTAAGCGACTTAATAGATTCATATATATCTCGGCTGTCCATTGCTTTGCTTATACTTATATAGAGAGTGTCTCCATACATTAAAAGTTTATTGTATTCCTCAAACTCTTTTAGAAAAGGATTTACTTTAATAAGCTCAAATGCAACTTTAAAATCTTTTTTTGCCATGTTACTTTTAAGTCGCACAAAGACTTCACTTTTAGCAACCATCTCTTGAATCAATCTTGTTTTTTCTGGTATACCTCTATATTGTGAAAGAAGTTCATAAATTTCCTCTTTTCTTTTACCCTCTTGAGCCAATATTTGTGCTTTTGCAAATAACTTTTTCCATCTTTCTTCCATCAGTAAATAAAATTTTGATTCTTTATATGATGGATATTTTCTTGCTAAAGAGTAGGCTAATGCTGTATTTCCTTTTTTTATATCTAAAACAAACTTACCAAATTCTGCATACTCTTGAAACATCTTTTTTATAATAGTTTTTTTAGCTGGTGAGTTAAAATTGCTCAATAATTTTTCAGCCTTATCTTTTTGTGCATTTTGCAATAATTTGCTCACTTGCTGTAGAGTCTTTTCCCATATTTTTGACAACGAAATATAAGGTTTTGTATACAGGAGAAAAGGTCTTGTTTTAACATATTCATTTATAGAATCATACTCTTTACTTTCAAGAAGTTTTTCTAAATACTTATCTCCCTCATAGATATATAAAAGATTCAGTTCACCATTTTCACAGCCTACTATTAAATCATCTCTTGATTCATCAAACTCTAAAGAGGATATAGGACTGTTGTATTTGATGAAACTTCTACTCAACTGAGCATAATTTTCTAGCTCATATACTATGATATACCCAAGTTCTGTACCTAGAAATAAAAACTTATCGTTTGCTGTCACCGCACGCACTGTATCATGGATGCCATTTAAGCGTACAATTATTTTATTTGTATCAAGATCCCAAATAATTGCACTCCCAGATTTATCTACGCTAAAAAGTCTATTTTCACTTAAAAAATGTATCTTCATTACAGGAGCTGCATGGGTTTTCAACCTTGTAACTGGTGTCATCATCGCAAAATTAAATATAGAAATTTGTTTATCGTAACTTGCTGTTGCTACAAGCTGATTGTTTGCACTAAAACAGATATCATTAATAGCATCAATATGAGCAGGTAGCGTAAAAGATAGTTTTGCACTTTTGATATCTACAACAAAAGTTTTACCATCCTCCCCACAAGAAAAAAAGTATTTTCCCTTAGGGTCAATAGCTACACAAGAGACACTCCCATGATGGCGTTGTACTTTCGCAATTATTTTTTTTGTATTGGTATTGTAAAGTCTTGAGAGTTTTGCTTCTTGACTAACAGTCGCAAAATAATTGCCATCCTCGCTAAAAGAAACTATTGCATTTTTATACCAAACATGATGGATACCCGTCTTAAAACCATTGATTACTTTGAGTGTACTTTTGTCCAAAAAACGAATAGTTGTTTTTGCATCAACTACAACCATAGTACCATTGACTAAATTTTTTGTATATATAATAGGGTCAGTAAAAATTTTATTTCTATTGGTTTTCTTTTTCTTCATAAGTATCTAACCTCTCAAATAGCCTTCAGCTTTAAGAGCATTTTGAATCTCTGCTTGATGCTCATGCCCTTTTGTTTCCATATGTACAGTTACATTGGCATCACCATAATCCAAAGAGATAGATGTCCTATCGTAAGCAATATGCACAATATTTGCATTTAAGCTCTCAAGAATCTCTGTAAAACGCTTTAGTGAGCCTGGTTTATCAACTAGCGTTACTGTTACATTCATCTTACGAGCTGATTTTAACAAACCCTTTTCAATAATCACATTAAGCAAAGTTACATCCATATTACCACCACTCAATACTATTGCAACTTTTTTACCTTTTAAAAATTCTAATTTATTATGTAAAACAGCAGCTACACCAACAGCACCTGCCCCTTCAACTACAAGTTTTTGTTTCTCTAGTAAAAATAAAATTGCACTTGCAATCTCTTCATCATCTACACCAATAAATCTATCTACATTTTTTTGAATATATTTTAAAGTGATTTCTGATGTATCTCTTACAGCAATCCCATCAGCAATAGTTCTTACACTTACACTATCAACAGCATATCCTAGTTCATAAGAGTTTTTTAACGCTGGTGCACCAGATGCACTCACTCCTATCACTTCTATCTTAGGATTTATCTCTTTTATAGCAGTAGACATTCCTGCAATGAGTCCACCACCACCAACAGGGATAACAATGGCATCTAAATCTTCACATTCTTCAAGGATCTCTAGGGCTACGCTCCCTTGACCACACATCACTGCTTCATCTTCAAAAGGGTGAATAAATGTTAACTTATTTTCTTCACCAAATCTAAGAGCATAGGCATAAGCTTCATCATAGTTCACACCATGAAGGATAACCTCTGCACCATAATGTTTCACGCCATTTACTTTTGTAAGAGGTGTTGATTCAGGCATGATAATCACTGCTCGTATGGAAAACATTGAAGCTGACAGAGCTACACCTTGTGCATGGTTACCTGCACTTGCAGCTACTACACCACCTTGCATCTGTTTCTCTGAGAGTGTAGCTATCTTGTTGTATGCACCTCGTATCTTAAAAGCACCTGTTACTTGTAGATTTTCTTTTTTAAGATAAACATTGATTTGAGATTCTTTACTTAAATGAGGGGCAAAAGTAAATGGTGTTTTGTTTATAACATCTTTAATTCTCTCTTGAGCTTGTTGTATATTTTTTAAATTTAGCACTCTTGCCTACCTATTTTGCAACTCTATTTTTGGACAATGGTTTTGCACTACTCTCATCCCTGCATCTCTTGCTTTTTGTGCTGCTTCATTATTTACTAAACCTAACTGACCCCAAAAAACTTTTACATCTCCACGAGCTATGGCAACATCAGCAATAGCATTAAAAGCTTCTGGTTTACGAAATATATCAACCATATCTACCTCAAAAGGGATTTCAACTAAACTTCTATACACTTTCTCCCCAAGAATTTCATCCTCTTTTGGATATACAGGTACTATTTTATACCCTCTTTCTTGTAGAAATTTTGCAACTTTATGACTTGCTTTTGTCTCATTTGGAGAAAGTCCAAGTATAGCTATGACATTAACACTATCTAAAATTTCTAATATCTCTTTGTTGTTTGAATTGACAGTTGCAAATTCACATTCCATAAGCATCCTTTTTCATCTTTTACAAAAAGATTATATCGAAAAACAATAAAGCAAGCATAAAAAAATTTGGACGGAGATCAATGCAGATGATAAAGTTTTTTTCTTTCACTAGATCCAGCAATATTAAGTTGCTTTCTATATTTAGCTATGGTGCGTCTTACCATAGTCACTTTAAATCTGTTTTGAATCAATTTTAAAAGCTTCATATCACTTAAAGGTTTCACTCTTGATTCCTCTTTTATAAGGGATATTAAAAACTCTTTTATAGCTGCATTACTCACATCTTCATCGATAGCTGTTGTAAAAAACTCTTTCATCGCTAAAACACCTCTGTTGCATGCTATGTATTTGTTTGCTATTGCACGAGATATGGTAGATGGATTGTGTCCAAACTCATCGGCTAAAGTCTTAAGCGTAAGTGGCATAATCTGCCCACCAGTGAAAAACTCATACTGGTACTCAACAATCATCAATCCCACTTTATACAAGGTTGCTTTACGCATATCTAGTGCATCAACTAAGGATTTAGCCTCTTTTATCTTTTGAGATATAAAATCATGCTCTACACCATAGTTTGTATCTATATGTATCGTTGGATAATATGCATCATTTAATTTTACCTCTATATCTTGTCCATCATTAAAGTAGATCATCAAATCAGGGATTATCTGAGAAGACTCCTCTTGGTATTCAATAGCAGGAGGATTTTTAAAAGTTCCTAGAACTCGCATCACTTCAGAAAAGTTTTTTTCATCAGCATAACTATATATATCTTCTAAATCTTTTATTACCTCTAAGGCTAAAGGGTATGCTTCCTCACTTATATCGGAACTCTCAAGCTGAAACAAAAAACTTTCAGAGAGATCATGTGCACCAATACCCACTGGAACAACATGAATAAATCTTAAACGAATTTTTTCAAAAGCTTCTTCTTGTATCCCCTCCGCTTGGCAAAACTTCAGCGTATCACCCTCATAATACCCACCATCATCAAGGTTTGAGACAACAAACATAGCTATCTTTTGTGACAGTGGTGTTGGAAAAAGCGGAGCTTCTAACTGTTCATCTAAAACATCATGTAAAGAGCGGTATTGAATAGTAAGTGCCTCTATCTGTTCTGTTCTTGAGTTTGAGACTTGTCCACTAATGATTTTTTTTGGAATCTTTTTTTCAAATTCCTCTTCGTAGCCAGATTCTATTTCTACCACAGGATTAGCCTCAATAAAAGGTGCCATAGCATCACCTAAATCACTCAAACTTGAGTGGAGTATTGGTAACCAATTTCTTAGTGTGTTAGAGAGTTTATGCTTCGTCTCAACTGATCTACTTTGTCTAAGTCTTGCCATGATATCTCAGCCAATTAAAGCTTATAGTCCTCGCCTAGGTAATGTGTACGAACATCTGCATTATTGGCTATCTCTTGGCTTGTTCCACTTGCAAGAAGCTCACCTGACTTGATCACATAAGCCCTATCACAAACATCCAAAGTCTCTCGCACATTATGATCTGTTATTAAGACTCCTATCCCATACTCCACCAGTTGATGAATCACCTTTTGTATATCCATAACAGCGATAGGGTCAACCCCTGCAAATGGCTCATCAAGGAGTAAAAATTTTGGTTGATTAACAAGGGCTCGTGCTATCTCCACACGGCGACGCTCCCCACCACTTAAACTCACCCCTTTTCTAAAGCGGATAGGCTCAATGTTGAACATATCGAGAAGTTCAAGTATCCTTTTTTCTTGTTCTTTTTCATCTTTAATACTTACTTGAGCTGCTACCATAAGGTTGTCCTCTACACTTAAATCTTTAAAGATAGAAGCTTCTTGAGGCAAATAACCAATACCTTTCAAAGCTCTTTCGTGTAAAGGTTGTCCGACAAGATTTTCATCATCAAAAAAAACATCACCCGCACTCTCTTGAACAAGTCCACATATCATATAAAAAGTTGTTGTTTTTCCAGCTCCATTTGGTCCAAGAAGTCCTACAACTTCACCACTTTTCACTTCAAGACTCATCCCTTTTACTATCTCTAAACTTTTTATCTTTTTCTTTAAACCTACTGCTTTTAAAATGTGCATATTGTATATTCTCTTTTATTGTTTTGCATCTTTTTTATCTCTATCTCCATGAGATCAAATCCTGCATCTACTAAAATTTTTTTGAGTGCGTCATCACCCCATTCAACAAGATGAAGACCCTCCTTGTCTAACTCTTCAAGCATACCAAGTGAGATGAAGCTGTCTAAACCTTTATTGTAAATGTCATAATGATAGACTTTCTCACCATAAACTTGTTGCAGAGAAAAGGTTGGAGAGGTGACCTCATCTTTTAGCCCTAAAGAGTTTACTATATACTTTGTGAGCGTTGTCTTTCCCGAAGCCAAATCACCTCGAAGCAAAATAACTCCATTTGAAAAATCTGAGATAAGTGCATCACTCAACAAAGGAAGTTGTTCTAAGTCTAGTTCATATTTTTTCATATTTTATTTGATATTTCAATGATTTTTTCTAATTTTTCTTTGGCTTTTCCAGATCTAATAGCCTCATCTGCCATCTCTAAACCATCTTGAATATCTCTTACCAAGCCATCTACCATCAGAGCCGAAGCAGTATTTATCATCACAATATCTCTTTGTGCATCGGTAGCAGTTGAGTTAAAGATGTTGTGAAGTATCTGTGCATTTTGTTGTGCATCACCTCCCACTATCGCTTTAAGAGGTACTTTTTTTATCCCATATTCTTGTGCATCTATCTCAAGCTCTCGTATAATCCCATCTTTTAGTAGTGATGCATAAGTAATATCTGAGATACTTATCTCATCCAGACCTTCACGAGAACTTACTACCAATGCTGATTGTGCTCCATTTATTTTTAATGCTTCTGCCATTTTAGGGACAAAGTCTTTATCAAAAACTCCTAGTAAAGATTTTTTTACACCTGCTGGATTTGTCAGTGGACCTAGTATATTGAATATAGTTTTCTCAGATATACTCTTTCTCACTGGCATGATAAAACTCATAGCAGGATGGTGGTTAGCTGCGAACATAAAACAAAACCCACTCTCTTCTAAGAGCTTTGCACTTTGAGCCATACTCAAATCTAACCTCACACCAAGAGCCTCAAACATATCTGCACTTCCACTTTTAGATGTTACAGAGCGACTTCCATGTTTTGCAACTGAACTTCCACAGGCACTCGTCAACAAAGCTACCGTTGAAGATATGTTAAAACTCCCTATCTTGTCTCCACCAGTTCCAACAATATCTAAAGATTTTTCACTCAGCTCTTTAGATATTGGCAAAGCCAGTGCATGTGAACGCATCACTTCTGCAGCAGCAGCGATAGACTCTACAGAAGTATGTTTATCTAGGGTCATATCTATCAAAAATTCTCTCATCAATGTATCACTCATCTCATGAGTAAATAATTTTTCAAATTGTATCTTACTCTCTTGGTAGGTCATCTTCATAATTCCTTTATGTATTGATGCTGTAAAGATTTTGGAGTTGATTTTGTTGTAGGTATCTGTAATACCTGATATTTTTTAGTCTCATTGAGGTAGTTGATAGTGACTACATCTCCAACCTCTACATTTTTACTTGCTTTTACAACTACATCATTTATGAGCACTACTTTATTTGCAATCATATCCTGAGCAACAGAACGCCTCTTTGTGATATTTACACTATTTAAAAATTTATCTATTCGCATTAATTCGCCATTAAAATGATTTGTGAGTGTATTGTAAGCTAATAAAACTGAAAGGTTTATAAGAGTTGGAACATTTTTTGCATGTTAAAGCGATATTTTTTTATTTTATCACTTTAACGAATATTTTAAGAGGCAAATCCACTTGCGAAACAATCTTTTTTCACAACTATCTGTTTTTGTTTCTCTTTTCTTTTCGTGTCTTTTTCAACAAAGATTTTTTTGCGAGTTTTAGGATCAAGTTCTGTGTAGTACATTACAGCCGAGTATGTTCCTGGAGTAGGAGTAAAAACTTGAGCTTGTTCAGGATTCATTTTGAGTTCATCCGTTGTAAAACGCTTCAGTTCATGCATATCTTTCTCTTGGCAACCTGGATGTGCAGCTATGAGATAGTAGGTTAAGAACTGTTGCTTGCCACTTTCTTTGTTGAGTTTATCATACATCTTTTTAAAATCAACTAAAGTCTCTTTAGCAGGTTTTCCCATCAACTCTAAAACATGCTGCTGAGTATGTTCAGGGGCTACTTTCATCTGCCCAGATATATGATGCTCTACCATCTCTTTGAGGTAGGAATAACCATGCTTTTTATCTGCAGTTATGAGGTCATACCTTACACCAGATGCTACAAAAGCTTTTCGTACCCCCTCAACTTCCCTTACTTTTCTCAGTAGCTTTATATTGCGTCCATGGTCAACATGCATCGCTTTGCACAAACGATTGGCGTCAACACAACGGATCTCATCACAAGAACCTTTTTTAAGTTTTTTCCCACACTCATACCCATACATATTTGCCGTAGGTCCTCCAACATCACTAATGATGCCCTTATAATCTTTATACTTGTTAAACTCTTTTGCTTCTTCTAAGATATTGCCCTCAGTTCTTGTACGGATAGTTCTCCCTTGATGCACACCTATGGCACAAAAGTTACATTCACCCCAACAGCCATGATGTGTCATGATGGAAAACTTGATAGTTTCTAAACATTTGACTTTACCCTCTTTTGCATAATAAGGATGGAGTTCCCGAGTAAAGGGAAGATTAGAATTTGCATCCATCTCTGCCTCATCAAGATAATCACAAGGAGGATTTTGTATAAGGTATCTCGTATCGACACTCTGACACAGTCCATTTGCAGAGATGGGGTCATTGTTATCATAAAACGCATCAAAAAGATCTATATAACGCTCTTTTTCATCTAAACACTCTTGATGTGATGGAAGCTGAATATACTCATAGTTTGGTTCTTTGGAGATATAACAAACACCCCGTATATCTCTATAGTCATCTCCATTTGCGATGGCATGAGTAAGTTGTTCTAGTGCTATCTCACCCATACCATAGATAAGGATATCACCTTTAGCATCAAACAAAATTGGTTTTTTTAGTTTGTTAGCCCAATAATCATAATGCGTTACTCTTCTTAGACTTGCTTCTATCCCACCAAGTACCAAGGGCACTGTACCCTTAAAATGTTGTCGAATTAAATTACAATATACACTTAAAGCACGGTCTGGCCTTTTGTTGTTTTTCCCTCCAGGAGTGTAGTCATCTGAGTTTCTAAACTTTTTTGTTGCTGTGTAGTTGCTCACCATACTATCTACACTTCCACCACTCACACCCCAGTAAAGTTTTGGCTCACCAAGTCTTTTGATGTCATCACCACTTTTAACATCTGGTTGCCCTATCATCCCCACCTTGTAACCAAGTTTCTCCAACATTCGCCCAACCATAGCTACCCCTATAAAAGGTGAGTCGATATAGGCATCTCCACTCACAAGGATAACATCACACTGATCCCAACCAAGAGCATCCATCTCCTCTCTCGTAGTTGGTAAGAAATCTTTGTCACTAAAAGTAACTGTTTTACGGTTTTTATTTGGGTTTTTTCTATCTTTATTTCGTCTGCTCAAAATATTCCTATATCTCTTATTTTTATGTATAAGAGCCACTTGCAAATTCAAACCTACACAAGCGACTAATCTATTCTTATCCTGATTTTTAAGATTAAAAAAATCTGGGTTAAGATATATTTGTTGTATTTTATCTCAATTCTACTAAATTTCTATAAAATCCTCATTTTCACTCCGTGCTTTATGGTTTGATAGCTAAAATTCTCTTCTTTTAGTGCTTTTTTACCTCTTATCATGTCACAAGCTTTAAACTCTGGTCTATGCAAATAGATAAAATACCGAATGCAAGGACAGAAGCTACTTTTGTGGCTCCTTGATAGTAAATCTTATTACATCCAAAGTCATCTTTTAAAAGCTTATTTACTCTTTCAACCATACTTCTTTGATTGTAATGCTTTTCATCACAGTTTAGGTGTTGGTTTAGATATTTGAATGTTTTATTTTCGTGTTCCATAAGCTCAATCTTTGCTTTGAGTTCTTTAGAATTTTTAGGATTAATGTCTATTATAGGGCGATGTCCCAATTTGGTTGAAAACTCTCTAATAATATCAGCATCATATCCTGCATCTTGCAGGTCATACAAGTAGTTCACTCTTTTACTTGTCTCTTGCATAAGAGGAAGTGATACGGAACTATCATGTACATTAGCACCTGAATAAAATGCTGTTATTGGTATATCTCCATCTACTACAGAGATATGTAAACTACCACCTATCCATACTTCACGGTTACCTTTGGAGTTTTGTTTTATACCTACACCGCAGTTTGTAGAAACAAGTGAAAGCATCTCATCTACTGTTTGCATATCCTTTTGTTGTTCTAAAATCTTTGGCTTTATTGGCTCTCGTGTTTCACCTTTTTTAGGTCGTCCAGGCTTGTGTTTTGCTTTTGGTTCTTCTTTGGCTTTTTTAACTACTTTTTCTCGTAGTGGTATTTTAGTAGCATCTGTCGCATTATAGAAAAATGTTTTTTCACTGAGATACTCCCCAACAAATTTTTCATGAGTCTTTTGAGCTATTTGCATTGTGCTAATCTCATCAAAAGCTCTGCTGAAAGTAGCTTCACTTGGAATTTCCT
>Ga0256829_1000298_pt1 | contig 56078 bp, 58 predicted proteins | sample 131447metaG_FD_185979 | JGI IMG/M metagenome (GOLD analysis project Ga0256829, IMG submission 185979) | Hydrothermal vent microbial communities from Lau Basin, Pacific Ocean - 131-447 | ecosystem: Environmental > Aquatic > Marine > Hydrothermal vents | place: Pacific Ocean: Lau Basin | collected...
AGCCATTAGACCCCACTGCCGTCTGGCGGCGGGTGTGTGAACACCTGATGACCATGCTGACGGGGGTGAACTGGCTTCGGCCTCCGCCAAATCGCCTGGCAGGGGCAGGGTAATACACGTTTTTAGGGTGAAGAACGGCTCGAACACCTGCTGCGCGGTCGCCGGGTCGAGCCCCGGGCCGGGGTCGCGCACCTCGACGTACGGTGCCCCCGAGTCGGGTTCGCGGCCGGCCGCGAGCGTGATGCGCGCGCGCGTCTGTCCGGCGTTGCCGTATTCGAGCGCGTTGTGCGCGAGGTTCCACAGGACCTGGTGCAGGTGCGTCGCGTCGACCGCGATCTGGAGGTCCGCGGGCGCGACCTCGACCCGCACCTGGTCCGGCTCGAGCCGGTGCGTGAGGGCGAACTCGCGCGCGAACGCGGCCAGCCAGGCGCCGATCGCCAGCGGCTCGGCCCGCGCCGGCCTGCCCCGCGAGAGCTGCAGGACGTTCTCGACGATGGTGTTCACGCGCCCGGCCTGCTCGCGGATGATCCGCGTGAGGCGTTCGTCCTCGGCCTGCAGCCGCGGGGACTCGGCGAGGAGCTGGGCGGCGTGGCTGACCGCGCCCAGCGGGTTGCGGATCTCGTGGGCGATGCTCGCGGTCAGGCGCCCGAGCGAGGCGAGCTTCAACTGCTGCGCCCGGCGCGCCAGATCGGCGGTGTCGTGGAGGAACACGAGGGTCCCGGTGCGTCCGCCGGGACCCAGCGGCGTGAAGCGCGGCTGGAGCAGGGCGCGGCCCGGACCGGCCGGGAACGGCTCGGGCGCCCGTTCGGGCCGGCGCCGCCAGTCCTCCAGGGCTTGCGCGAGTCCCGCCGACGCCGCCGCGAGCGCGGTGCCCGGGCGCACCGCGCGGATCCCCAGCAGGCGGCGTGCGGCCTCGTTCGCCAGCCGGATGCCCCCGGCGCGGTCGACCACGAGGACGCCCGCCTCCAGCTTGCGGATGATGGTCTCATTGAGCCGCTCGAGTCCGGCCAGCTCCGCCCCGCGCCGTGCCGCCAGGGCCTCGCTCTCGCGCACCCGGCGGGCCAGGAGATAGGCGATGACGGCGGTGGCGAAGTAGGCCGCGCCGAGGATACCCGCCTGCGTGAAGCTGCCGCTGTCCCCGCCCTGCACGGTGGCGACGGTCTGCTCGGCGAGCACCGCCAGTGCGGCCAGCGCCGCGAACAGGATCGCCATCCGCCCGGGGATCAGGAGGCTGCCCCCGGCGATGGTGATGACCAGCAGCACGCCGAGGCTGCTCGCGGTGCCGCCGCTGGCGGCCATCAGCAGCGTGAGGGCCGCGATGTCGACGAGGAGCTGGGCATGCACCTGGACCGAAAACCGGGGCACGCGGAGCTGGTGGACGATCACGGCGGCGATCGCGAACGCCAGGTAGGCGAGCGCGACGGTCTCGAAGAGTCCGGGATCCTGCGACCCGAGCACGGCCGGGGGCACGGGACCCGAGAAGAAGGCAACCGCGATCAGCCCGCTCAGGGCCAGGCGGTAGAGGTTGAAGTAGCGCAGCGGCTTCCAGGTCTGGGCCTCCGGGGCCTCCGGGGACTCTGGGGCCTCTCGGGGTTCCCGGACGGCGGCGGCTGCCACGCTGGCGGACGTCGTATGGGCCATGAGGGTGGACCGGCTCCTGCAACGGGCCCCGCGGGCGCGCGCCGGCGCCGCGTTCGGGGGCTGCTCCCGCCCTTGCTATCGGACCGCGGCGCGAATCCTATAGGCGGGCGCGGCCGCCGGCCGGTCAGGGGCAGCGGCCCGTCGGGGTCGGAGTCGGCGGCCGAGGGGCAGGATAAGGGGTCGGAGTCGGCGTCCATCAGCCCAGCGCCGAACTCCCGCGTCCTCCTCCGGCCGCCGACTCCGACCCCTCATTCGCGGGTGGGGCCGGGGTCAGAGTCGGCGCCCATCGGCCACAACGGCGAACTCCCGCGTCCTCCTCCGGCCGCCGACTCTGACCCCTTAATCCTGACTCCGACCCCTTATCCTGCCCCTGCGGCTCAGCCCCCCCGCCCGCGACTCGGCCCGGCGTCGCGGTGCGGCGGCGAGCAGTAGCGGTGCTCGCCGTCGGTCACCGCCTCGCGCTCGGGGACGAAGACCCCGCAGTGGTCGCAACGCACCATGCGTTGCTCGGGCAGCGCGCGGTGGCGGGGCGGGCCGCCCACCGGGCGCGCCGACCGGGCCCCGCGGACCAGGCGGTAGACGACGATCGCGAGGAGCGCGAGCAGCAGGAGGCGGAACATGGGCCTAGTCTCCGCATGCGGGATCGGGTGCGCAAGACGCACCCTGCCCGCGCGGAGGCCGCTTTGCGCGCCGCCCCGGATTCCGACAGAATAGTGCCCCTTTTCCGCCCGGTTACGACCCCATGCACCTCCACGAACACCAGGGCAAGACGCTGCTCGCGCAGATCGGGTTCCCGGTGCCGCCGGGACGCGTGGCGCGCACGCCCGCGGAGGCCGCCGCCGCCGCCCGCGAGGTCGGGGGGGACGCCTGGCTGGTCAAGGCGCAGGTGCACTCCGGCGGGCGCGGCAAGGCGGGCGGCGTGCGCCGCGCGGCCGGTGTCGCCGAGGTCGAGGACGCGGCGCGCGCGCTGCTCGGCACGCGGCTGGTCACCGCCCAGAGTGCGGGGCGCGGGCTGCCGGTGGAGGCCGTGCTGGTCGAACGCCCGATGGAGACGGTGCGCGAACTCTATCTGGCGATGCTGGTGGACCGGCGCCGCGAGCGCGTCGCGGTCCTGGCGGCGGGCGCCGGCGGCATGGAGATCGAGGCGCTGGCCGCGTCGGACCCCGCCGCGGTCGCCTCCGTGGTCGTCGAACCGGTCGCGGGACTGATGCCCTACCAGTGCCGGCGACTCGCCTTCGGACTCGGACTGGACGCGCAGGCGGGCGCGGCGCTGGGGCGCCGTCTGCCCGCGCTCTATCGTTTGTTCGCCGAGCGCGACCTGGCGCTGCTGGAGATCAATCCCCTGGGGATCACGCCCGCGGGCGAGCCGGTGGCGCTGGACGTGAAGATCCAGGTCGACGACAACGCCCTCTACCGGCAGCCGGAACTCGCGGCGCTGGCGGACGCGGGCCAGGAGGAGGCGGCCGAGCGCGCCGCGCGCACCTTCGGGCTGAACTACATCCGCCTCGACGGCGACATCGGCTGCATGGTCAACGGGGCCGGTCTGGCCATGGGCACCATGGACCTCATCAAGCTCCAGGGCGGCAAGCCGGCGAATTTCCTCGACGTCGGCGGGACCGCCACCCCGGAGCGGGTCGCCGAGGCCTTCAAGCTGATCCTGTCGGACCCCGGGGTCCGCGCCATCCTCGTCAACATCTTCGGCGGGATCGTGCGCTGCGACGTGATCGCCGAGGGGATCGTACGCGCGGTGCGCGAGGCGCGGGTGACCGTCCCCGTGGTGGTGCGGCTCGAGGGGACCCACGCCGAGCAGGGGCGCGAACGTCTGCAGGCGAGCGGACTCGATCTGATCACCGCCGCGGACCTCACCGAGGCCGCGCGCAAGGCCGTGGCGGCCGCGGGCGGCGGGCCGGTGCGGTGATCCTGGTCGACGCACAGACGCGCGTCATCTGCCAGGGCTTCACCGGGAAGCAGGGGACGTTCCACTCGCGCCAGGCGCTCGCCTACGGTACGCGCCTGGTGGGCGGCGTGACCCCGGGCAAGGGCGGGCAGACCCACCTCGACCTGCCGGTCTTCGACACCGTGCACGAGGCGGTCGCCGCGACCGGGGCGCAGGCGACCATGATCTACGTGCCGGCCCCGTTCGCCGCCGACGCCATCCTCGAGGCGGCCGACGCCGGCATCGGCTTGATCGTGTGCATCACCGAGGGCATCCCGGTGCAGGACATGATCCGCGTGAAGGCGGCGCTGCGCGGCGCCGACGTGCGCCTCGTGGGCCCGAACTGCCCGGGCGTCATCGCCCCCGGTGCGTGCAAGATCGGCATCATGCCCGGGGAGATCCACGCCGAGGGCGTGATCGGCATCGTCTCGCGTTCCGGCACGCTGACCTACGAGGCGGTGAGCCAGACCACGCGCGCCGGGCTCGGACAGAGCACCTGCGTGGGCATCGGCGGCGACCCGGTCCACGGGCTCGGCTTCGTGGACTGCCTGGCGTTGTTCGAGCAGGACCGCCAGACCAAGGGGATCGTGCTCGTCGGCGAGATCGGCGGCAGCGACGAGGAGGACGCCGCCGAATACATCCGCGCCCACGTGCGCAAGCCGGTCGTCGCCTATGTCGCCGGCCTGACGGCCCCGCCGGGGCGGCGCATGGGGCACGCGGGCGCGGTCATCCGCGGCGGGCGCGGCACCGCGCGCGACAAGGTCGCCGCACTCCAGGACGCGGGCGTGACGATCGCCCACAGCCCGGACGAGATCGGCGCGCGCATGAAGTCCTTCTTCAGCGGCTGATCCCGCCGTGGCCCGTCCGCTGCGCATCGCCCTCGCCCAGCTCGACTTCCTGGTCGGCGACCTCGACGGCAACGCCGCGCGCATCCGCGCCGCGGCGCTGGAGGCCCGCGACCGCCTGCAGGCGGATCTCGTCGTCTTCCCGGAGCTGGCGCTGAGCGGCTATCCGCCCGAGGATCTGCTGCTGCGCGCCGATTTCCGCCGCGGCGTGCACGCCGCCCTCGACCGCCTGCGCGCGGACGTCACGGGCATCGACGTCCTGCTCGGCTACCCGCACGGCGAGGACGGGCGGGTCTTCAACGCCGCCGCGCTGCTGCGCGACGGGGCGGTAGCGGCGCGTTACTTCAAGCACCGGCTCCCCAACTACAGCGTCTTCGACGAGAAGCGCTACTTCGCCGCCGGCACCGAGCCCTGCGTGGTGGACGTCGGCGGCGTCGCGGTGGGGGTTACGATCTGCGAGGACCTGTGGGCGCCGGGGCCCGCCGCGCAGGCCGCCGCCGCGGGCGCGCGTGTGCTGATCAACCTCAACGCCTCCCCCTACCACATGGACAAGGCGCGCGAGCGCGAGCGCGTCGCCGCCGCGCGCGTCGCCGAGACGGGGCTGTCCGTGGTCTACCTGAACCTCGTCGGCGGGCAGGACGAGCTCGTCTTCGACGGGCAGTCCTTCGTGCTCGATCGCGACGCGACGCTGCGCCTGCGCGCACCCGCCTTCGAGGAGGGTCTGCACCTGGTCGAGGTCGCGCGCGCAGAGGCCGCCCCGCGACCGGGTCCCTGCGTCCCGCTCCTCGACCCCGAACCCAGCGTGTACGCCGCGCTGGTGCGGGGCGTGCGCGACTACATCCGCAAGAACGGCTTCGAGGGCGCCGTGCTCGGGCTCTCCGGCGGTATCGACTCGGCCCTGTGCCTGGCGCTGGCGGCCGATGCGATCGGGCCCGGAAACGTCCAGGCGCTGCTGCTGCCGTCGCGCTACACCGCCGCGATGAGCCTGGAGGACGCCCGGGCGCAGGCGCGCGCCCTCGGCGTCGACGCGCGCGTGATCCCGATCGAGGCGCCGTTCAACGCCTTCCTCGACGCCCTGCGCGAGGTCTTCGCCGGGCGTCCCCCCGACGTGACCGAGGAGAACCTCCAGGCGCGCTGCCGCGGGGTGCTGCTGATGGCGGTATCCAACAAGACGCGCCGCATCCTTCTGACCACCGGCAACAAGAGCGAGATGTCGGTCGGCTATGCGACCCTCTACGGCGACATGGCCGGCGGCTTCGCGCCCATCAAGGACGTCCCCAAGACCCTGGTCTACCGCCTCGCCCGCTACCGCAACGGGCTCGGGGCGGTGATCCCGCAGCGGGTCTTCGAGCGCCCGCCCTCGGCGGAGCTGGCCCCCGACCAGAAGGACTCCGATCTCCTGCCGCCCTACGAGGTGCTCGACCCGATCCTCGAGCGCTACGTGGAGCTCGACCAGGGGATCGAGGAGATCGTCGCAGCGGGCTTCGACCCGGCGACCGTGCGCCGCGTGGCCGAACTGGTGGACCGCAACGAGTACAAGCGCCGCCAGGCCCCCCCGGGCGTGCGCATCTCGCGCCGCGCCTTCGGGCGCGACCGCCGCTACCCCATCACCTGCGGCCACCGTCACGCCGGCGGGCCGGGATCCGATCCCTGATCCGCCCCCGGGTGCCGGCATCGGCATGTGGGGCACCGTAGGGTCGGGCTTGCCCGACCAACCGGCCGACGCCGTGGCTCGGCGCGAGGCGGTTCGGGTCGGCGTCGTCGGCGGGCCGAGGCCCGCCCTACCGGTGCCGGGATCGGCGTGGGGTGGGGTAGGGCCGGGCTTGCCCGGCCGGCGGCCTGGATCGGCGTGACGCGGTTCGGGTCGGCGTCGTCGGCGGGCCGAGGCCCGCCCTACCGGTGTCGGGATCGGCGTGGGGTGGGGTAGGGCCGGGCTTGCCCGGCCGGCGGCCTGGATCGGCGTGACGCGGTTCGGGTCGGCGTCGTCGGCGGGCCGAGGCCCGCCCTACCGGTGTCGGGATCGGCGTGGGGGTGGGGTAGGGCCGGGCTTGCCCGGCCTACCGGCCGATGCCGTGGATCGGCGCGACATCGTTCGGATCATGCGTCGTCGGCGGGCCGAGGCCCGCCCTACAGGCCGACGCCGTCGGAGCGGTGCCGTGCCCGCCGGATCAGGGATGGATGACGATCTCGTCGAGGCGGCGGCGGGGGGTGGGTTCGGGCAGCTCCGCGGGATAACCCAGGCTGAGGAGGGCCACCGGCGTGAGTTCGGGGCCGAGGCCGAGGGCGGCGCGCACCTGCGCCTCGTCGAAGCGTCCGACCCAGGTCGATCCCATGCCCGCGGCCACCACGGCGAGCTGGGCGTAGGCGGCCGCGATCGTGGCGTCCTGCAGGGCATAGAGCCGCTCGCCGCGTTCGCCGAACTCCTGCGCCGAGCGCCGCGCCTCGGCGCAGAAAACCAGGCAGATCGGCGCCTCGGAGATGAACGCCTGGTCATCGGCGGCGGCGCGCAATGCATCGCGCCGGGACCGCTCGGCGGCGACGACGATCCGGTAGGCCTGCAGATCGCCGGCCGACGGGGCGCTGGCCGCCGTCTCGAGGATGGCGTGCAGCTTCTCCCGCTCCACCGGCATGTCGGTGTGGTAGCGGCGTACGGAGTGGCGATGTCTGACGGTCTCGAAGAAGTCCCACATCGACTGATTCCTCCCGGCGTTGCGCCCGCCGCCTGCGGCGGCGTCCGTCAGCCGCCCGAGCCGGCCTCCAGGCGCACCAGGGCCGGGTCCTTGGGATAGTTGAGTTTCAACACCCGCAACGCGTCCTCGGCGGGGCCCTTGAGGCCGAGACGCCGATAACCCTCGACGATCACCGCCAGTGCGCGCGGGGTCGCCGGGGTCTGCTGGTAGTGATCGACGACGTACTTGGCGCGGTCGATCGCCGCCACGTAGGCGCCGCGCTTCATGTAGAAATCCGCGATGTAGAGGTCGTACTTGGCGAGGCTGTCGCGCAGATAGATCATCCGCGCGCGTGCGTCCGGGACGTAGCGGCTGTCCGGGAAACGGCGGACCAGCTCGGCGAAGTAGCGGAACGCCTGGCGCTCCGGCTCCGGGTCCCGCTTCCAGCGTTTCATCCCGAAGACGCGTTGGATGAGGCCGCGCCCGCGCTGATATTCGGCCAAGCCCATGAGGTAGTAGGCGTAGTCCACGTTCGGGTTGCGCGGGTACATTCTGACGAAGCGCTGGGCCTCCGAGACCGCGGAATCCGGCTCGTCCTGCTTGTAGTAGGCATAGGCGATCTCGAGCTGGGCCTGTTGCGCGTAGCGCCCGAAGGGGAAGCGGCCCTCGAGCTTCTCGAAGTAGCCGATGGCGGTCTGATAGTTTCCGGCGTTGAGCTGCTTCATCGCCTCGGCGTAGAGCTTTTCGACCGGCCACGCCTTGGTCTTGTCGGCCGATTTTCCGAACAGCGCGCAGCCGCCGAGGGCCAGCGTCAGGCAGGCCGCCACCAGGATGAAGGCGCCGCGGTACGGCCGCGTTCCGGACATGTTCGGGATGCTCTCGCGCAACGGGGGAAATTGCGGCACAGTATACCCCAAGCCCGCGGCCGCGCGGGCGCGGCCGCCATGTACCCATCCGCCCCCCTCACCGCCGAGATCCCCCCCGCCTGCGCCGGCCGGCGCCTCGATCAGGTCCTGGCCGAGCTGTTCCCGTGCTACTCGCGCAGCCGCATCCAGCAATGGATCCGCAGCGGCGAGGTGAGCGTCGACGGGCGTGCCTGGCGTGCGCGCGACCGCCTGGCGGGCGGCGAGCGCGTCGTCCTGCGCGTCGTCGCGCCGGCCCCGGCCGAGCCGTGCCGGGCGCAGCCGATCGGCCTGTCCGTCGTGTACGAAGATGCGGCCCTGCTGGTGGTGGACAAGCCGGCGGGGTTGGTCGTGCACCCGGCGCCGGGGCACCGCGAGGGGACTCTGGTGAACGCCCTCCTGCATCACGACCCGGCGCTCGCGGGCCTGCCGCGCGCCGGGCTGGTGCATCGCCTGGACAAGGACACCTCCGGCCTGCTCGTGGTCGCGCGCACGCTCGCCGCGCACAAGGCCCTGGTCGACCAGCTCCAGGCGCGCACGATGGAGCGCGAGTACGAGGCGCTCGTCCACGGGGTGATGACGGGAGGGGGGACCGTCGATGAACCGCTCGGGCGCCACCCGGTCGAGCGCAAACGCATCGCGGTGGTCCCGGGCGGGCGCCGCGCCGTCACCCATTATCGCGTGTGCGAGCGCTTCCGCGCGCACACCCGGGTTCGCGTGCGTCTCGAGACCGGGCGCACGCACCAGATCCGCGTCCATATGGCCTGGCGGCGCCATCCGATCGTCGGCGACCCGGTCTACGGCGGGCGCTTCCGCGTGCCGGCGGCGGCGGGGGAGGAACTGCTCGCCGCGCTGCGCGCCCTGCGGCGCCAGGCCCTGCACGCGCGGCGTCTGGCCTTGCGTCACCCCGATACCGGTGTCGTGATGGAGTGGCGCTCGTCGCTGCCGCCGGACCTCGAGGGACTCGTCGCGCTGCTGCGGGCCGATGCCGCCGCGCACGCGGAGCGGGCGCGGTGACGGACGGCGCAGGGACATCGCCGGAGTTCCTGTGCCCGGACTGGCCGGCGCCGCCCGTCGTCGCGGCCGCGGTCAGCACGCGCCGCGGGGGCGTCAGCCGCGGGGCCTATGCCGGGTTCAATCTCGCCGGCCATGTCGACGACGATGCGCACGCCGTGGCCGCGAACCGCCGCCGCCTGATCGAGGCGCTGGCCCTGCCGCGGCCTCCCGTGTGGTTGCGCCAGTGCCACGGCACCCGCGTCGTCCGCCTCGGCGGGGACGAACCCGAAGAACCGGAAGCCGATGCGGCCTGGACCGACCGCCCCGGGGTGGTCTGCGCGGTGCTCACGGCGGACTGCCTGCCCGTGCTGCTGTGCGATCGCGGTGGCACGCGCGTGGCCGCCGTCCACGCCGGCTGGCGCGGCCTGGCGGCGGGCGTCCTGGAGGCGGCGGTGGCGGCGCTCGGCGGCGCCGATCTGCTCGCGTGGCTCGGCCCGGCCATCGGACCGGAGGCGTTCGTGATCGGCGACGAGGTCCGCGCCCGTCTGCGCGCCGGCCCGGCGGCGCCGGACGGGGCGTTCCGGCCCGCCGGCCCCGGCCGCTGGTACGCCGATCTCTACGCGCTCGCGCGCGCCCGCCTGACGGCGGCGGGTGTCACGGCGGTCTATGGCGGCGGGGCTTGTACCGTCGGCGACGCCGGGCGGTTCTATTCCTACCGGCGCGACGGTGCGACCGGCCGGATGGCGAGCCTGATCTGGATCCGGGCCTCGGGCCGCCGCCCCGGGGCCACCCGCGGCGGGAAACAGGTGGCGGGCCCGGCGGCGTCCGGGCCGTGATCGGCGGGCCGTGATCGCCCGGCCGTGATTGATCGTCTCGCGGGGGCCGCCGCAGCGATGCCGCGGCCGAAATCGTTGTGCAGGCGGAGGTGAGGGGATGGCGAACTGGTACATGCTCACGCTGGTCGGGCCCGATCGCCCCGGGATCGTGGCCCGCGTAACCGACGCGCTCTATCACGGGGGGTGCAACCTGGGCGAGGCGTCGATGCTCCGCCTGGGCGGCAATTTCACCGTCAGCATGATGGTGCAGCACAGCGGCGACGCTGAGGCGCTCGCCGCCGCGGTGGCGCCCGCGGCGCACGATCTGGGGCTGCACCTGCACGTGGATCCCATCCGCGGGGAACTGCACCGCCACGTGGTGCCGGACGTGCGCGTGCGGGTCCACGGCGCCGACCGCCCGGGGATCGTCGCGCGCGTCACCGGCGCGCTCGCCGCCGCCGGCCTCGACATCACCGATCTCGAATCGGACGTCGCCGGCAGCGGTGAGCGCCCGCTCTACGTCCTGCGTATCGAGGGCGTGGCGCAGCACGGGGTGAAGGCCTTGCGCGCCGCCCTCGCCGGTCTCGGCGACGAGGTGGACGTGAGTCTCGAGCCCGTCGACACCGTGGTCGGTTGAGGCCGGCGCGCATGGCGGTGCTGCCGGTCCTGACCTATCCGGACCCGCGCCTCAAGCGGGTGGCGGAGCCCGTGGAGCGCTTCGACGACGAGTTGCGCGCGTTCGTCGCCGACCTGGAGTGCACCATGGAGGCGGGCCCGGCGGCGGTGGGGATCGCCGCCCCGCAGGTCGGGCGCCTGCAGCGCCTGATCCTCGTCGACGTCTCCTCGCGCCCGCGCGCCGCGGGCCACGGGCGCCTGGTGCTGATCAACCCGGAGATCACCGCCTGGGAGGGGCACGTCGTCGGCCGCGAGGGCTGCCTGTCGGTACCCGACTACACGGGCAACGTCATCCGCGCCGAGCGCATCCGTCTCGCGGCCCGCGACGCCCACGGGGTCCTCACGGAGTACGCCATGGAGGGCTTCGAGGCGCGCGTCGTGCAGCACGAGATCGACCACCTGGACGGTCTGCTGTTCCTCGACCGGGTGGTGAGCCGGCGCGCCGATCTGCGCCCGCGCGGCGGCCGCTCTCCAGCGGGCCGATGAGAACGTCCGTTCCGGGATTTTTTCAACCCGCCGAATCAGACACTTTCGCGTTCGATTCGCGGGCGTCGTCGTCCCGCACCGCCTCAGGAGGCGGTCTTGCGACAACCCGCCAGGGGGTTGAAATCCGGCCATCGCCCCCAAACTACAGGGTAACCCCGATTTCCGGTGCGGAGTCTCCGTGATGAGAATGGACCGATTGACCAGCAAGTTCCAGATGGCCCTGGCCGACGCCCAGAGCCTGGCGGTGGGCCGCGACCACCAGTTCATCGAACCGGTGCACGTGATGGCCGCGCTCCTCGATCAGGAGGGCGGCAGCGTGCGTCACCTGCTCACCAAGGCCGACGTGAACGTGACCCGCCTGCGCTCGCAGCTCGGCGAGGCGCTCGACCGCCTGCCGCAGGTCGAGGGCACGGCCGGCGACGTGCAGATCTCCAACGAGCTGGGCCGTCTGCTCAACGTGACCGACAAACTCGCCCAGCAGCGCAAGGACCAGTACATCTCGAGCGAGTTGTTCGTGCTCGCCGCGGTCGAGGACCGCGGTACGCTCGGCGATCTGCTGCGCGCCGCCGGGGCTTCGAAGGCGGGAATCGAACGTGCCGTCGAGGAGCTGCGCGGGGGGCAGAAGGTGGACGACCCGAACGCCGAGGATCAGCGCCAGGCGTTGGAGAAGTACACCATCGATCTCACGGAGCGCGCCGAGCAGGGCAAGCTCGATCCGGTCATCGGCCGCGACGACGAGATCCGCCGCACCGTGCAGGTGCTGCAGCGGCGCACCAAGAACAACCCGGTGCTGATCGGCGAGCCCGGCGTCGGCAAGACGGCGATCGTCGAGGGCCTGGCGCAGCGCGTGGTCAACGGCGAGGTGCCCGAGGGGTTGAAGGACAAGCGCATCCTGTCCCTCGACATGGCCGCCCTCATCGCCGGGGCGAAGTTCCGCGGCGAGTTCGAGGAGCGCCTCAAGGCGGTGCTCACCGACCTCGCCAAGCAGGAAGGCCAGATCATCCTGTTCATCGACGAGCTGCACACCATCGTCGGCGCCGGCAAGGCCGAGGGGGCGATGGATGCGGGCAACATGCTCAAGCCGGCGCTGGCGCGCGGCGAGCTGCACTGCATCGGCGCGACCACGCTCGACGAGTACCGCAAGTACATCGAGAAGGACGCCGCGCTCGAGCGCCGCTTCCAGAAGGTGCTCGTCGACGAGCCCAGCGTCGAGGACACGATCGCCATCCTGCGCGGGCTCAAGGAACGCTACGAGGTGCACCACGGGGTGGAGATCACCGATCCGGCGATCGTCGCCGCGGCCACGCTCTCGCACCGCTACATCACCGACCGCCAGCTCCCGGACAAGGCCATCGACCTGGTCGACGAGGCGGCGAGCCGCATCCGCATGGAGATGGACTCCAAGCCGGAGGAGATGGACCGGCTGGAGCGGCGCCTGATCCAGCTCAAGATCGAGCGCGAGGCCCTCAAAAAGGAGAGCGACGAGGCCTCGAAGAAGCGCCTCGGAAACCTCGAGGCCGAGATCGCGCGCCTCGAGCGCGAGTTCTCCGATCTGGAGGAGGTCTGGAAGGCGGAGAAGGCGGCCCTGCAGGGCACCGCGCACATCAAGGAGGAACTCGAGCGTGCGAAGCTCGAGCTGGAGACGGCGCGGCGCGCGGGCGACCTGGGGCGCATGTCGGAGATCCAGTACGGGCGCATCCCGGAACTCGAGAAACGGCTCGAGGCCGCCGGCAAGGCCGAACAGCAGGAATTCAAGCTGTTGCGCAACCGCGTCACGGACGAGGAGATCGCCGAGGTGGTCTCCAAGTGGACCGGCATCCCGGTCTCGAAGATGCTCGAGGGCGAGCGCGAGAAGCTCCTGCGCATGGAGGAGGGGCTGCGCGCGCGGGTCGTCGGTCAGGACGAGGCGGTGCGCGCGGTCTCCGACGCCATCCGCCGCGCGCGCGCGGGGCTCTCCGACCCCAACCGGCCGAACGGCTCGTTCCTGTTCCTCGGGCCCACGGGCGTGGGCAAGACCGAACTCACCAAGGCCCTGGCGGCGTTCCTCTTCGATACCGAGGAGGCCATGGTGCGCATTGACATGTCCGAGTTCATGGAGAAGCACTCCGTCGCGCGGCTGATCGGCGCGCCGCCCGGTTACGTCGGTTACGAGGAAGGCGGCTATCTCACCGAGGCGGTGCGGCGCAAGCCCTACTCCGTGATCCTGCTCGACGAGGTCGAGAAGGCGCACCCGGACGTGTTCAACGTCCTGCTGCAGGTCCTCGACGACGGCCGCCTCACGGACGGTCAGGGGCGCACGGTGGACTTCCGCAACACCGTCATCGTGATGACTTCGAACCTGGGTTCGCAGGCGATCCAGGAGATGGCGGGAGAGGAGAATTACGAGCGCATGAAGGCCGCGGTGATGGAGATCGTCGGCGGGCACTTCCGCCCGGAGTTCATCAACCGCGTCGACGAGGTGGTGGTGTTCCATCCGCTGGGACGCGAGCAGATCCGCGCGATCACCGAGATCCAGATCGGCTATCTGCGCCGGCGCCTGCACGAGCGCGATATGGACATCGAGCTCGACCCGGCCGCGCTCGACCGCCTCGGCGAGGCCGGCTTCGATCCGGTGTACGGGGCGCGACCGCTCAAGCGCGCCATCCAGCACCAGCTCGAAAACCCGCTCGCGCAGGAGATCCTCGCCGGGCGCTTCGGGCCGGGTGACGTCATCCGCGTCGAACTCGAGGACGGACATCTCGTCTTCCGGCGGGCGGCGCGCAGCGCCTCGGCCGCGTAAGGCGCGCGGCCGGGCGCGGAGCGGCCCCGGGGGGCGTGTGCGCCCCGGAGGCCGGTGCGGCAGCGAAGCGACGGAGGCGGTGTGCGGCCGGACTACGAGGGCGGCGGGCTGGTCAATCTGATGGTCTCGCTCGCCCGCGGCCTCGGCGCGCAGGGCCCGCCCTATGCGCCGTGTGCCTCCCTCGCCCCCGCCGAGGTGGCCGGGGCGCGCCACGTACTTCTGCTGCTGCTCGACGGCCTCGGCTACGAGTTTCTCGCCGCCCGCGGCGGTGCCCTCGCCGCGCACCTGCGGGCCCGGATGTCCTCGGTGTTCCCGCCGACGACCGCGGCGGCGGTGACCACCGTGCTGACGGCGACCGCCCCGCAACGGCACGCGGTGACGGGCTGGTTCCAGTACCTGCGCGAACTCGGCCTGGTGAGCGCCTTCCTGCCGTTTCGCGCGCGCTGGGGCGGCCCGCCGCTGGAGCGGGCGGGGCTGTCGGTCGCCGACCTCGTCCCCGCGCCGCCGCTCCTCGACCGCCTCGACGCCGAGGCGTGGTGCCTGCTGCCCGCCGATCTCGTCGACTCGGCCTACAGCCGCGCCCTGGCCGGCACGGCGCACCGTGCCGGCTACCGGGGCCTGGACGACCTCGTGGCGCGCGCCGCGCACCTGCTCGACGGGTCCGCCCCGCGGCGGCGTTTCGTCTACGCCTACTGGCCCGAACTCGACCGTCTCGCGCACATCCACGGGATCGGCGCACCCGCCGTGCAGTCGCACTTCGAGCTCCTGGATGCGGCCTTCGCCCGCCTGCTCGCCGCGCTGCGGGGGTCCGACACGCTGGTGGTGGCGATCGCCGACCACGGCTTCGTGGACATCGGCCCCGGAGACGTCGTCCGCCTCGAGGATCATCCGCAACTCGCCGAGTGCTTGCGCCTGCCCTTGTGCGGGGAGCCGCGCACCGCGTATTGCTACCTGCGCCCGGGAATGGTGCGTCGCTTCGAGCGTTACGTCGCGGAGCGGCTGTCCGCGGAATGCGACCTCCACCCCAGCTCCGATCTGGTGGCCGCGGGCTGGTTCGGACCCGGAGAGCCGGCCCCCGCGCTGGCCGAGCGGGTCGGCGACTACGTGCTGCGGATGAAGGGCAACCGGGTGATCAAGGACCGCCTGCCGGGCGAGCCGGAGTTCCGCCAGATCGGCGTGCACGGCGGATCGAGCGCCGCGGAGCTGTCGATCCCGCTGGTGCTGGCGCAGTGTTGAGCGCGACGGCGTCGATCGGGCCGACGTCGTCGGGATGAGGCGTAGGGGGTGGGGTAGGGCCGGGCTTGCCCGGCCGGGGCCGCGGGAAGAGGCCACGGAATCCACGGAACGCACGGACCCCACGGAACGCACGGAATGAATGAAACCGGTCCGTGGGTTCGGTGGATTCCGTGGCGCCTTTTTCCGTCTCCGAGGGACGCGGCCACGGTCGGCGGAAATCGTGATCCCGGGCGTCGTCGGCGGGGGTAGGGCCGGGCTTGCCCGGCCGACGTCGCAGGAAGAGGCCACGGAACGCACGGAACCCACGGAAAGAATGAAACCGGTCCGTGGATTCCGTGGCGCTTTTGTCTGTTTCGGAAGGTCCCCGCCGCGCTGGAGGGAAATTGCAATCCCCGGCGTCGTCGGCGGGCCAAGGCCCGCCCTACCGGTGCCCGGGTCGGCATGGGAGGGCACCGTAGGGTCGGGCTTGCCCGACCTACCGGCCGACGACGTGGGGCGGGGTGATACGGTTCGGGTCGAACGTCGTCGGCGGGGCGAGCCCCGTCCTACCGGCCGACACCGTGTGACCGATCCGCTCAGCCGCGTGCGCCGATGCGCAGGAGGATGCGGTCGAGGGCGCGGTGGGTCAGGGTGCGGCGCAGGGTCGCGAACAGGTAGGTGGGGACGGTGACGTAGTAGCGCGGACGCGGGCGGCGCGCCTCGAGGGCGTGGCACAGGCGGCGCAGGACCGCCTCGGGCGGCCGGGTGAACGGCGCCGCCGGCCCGGGGTGCGCGAGCCGCGCCTCGAGCCGCTCGTAGGCGTCGCGGTGGACGCTGCCGGCGGGGTCGATATGCGCGCGGAAGGCGGTGTGGGCGTTGGCGCGCAGGCGGCTGGCGATCGGCCCGGGTTCGATCAGCGAGACGAACACCCCGCTGCCGGCCAGTTCCAGACGCAGGGTGTCGGCGATCCCCTCGAGCGCGAACTTGGTGGCGTTATAGGCCCCGCGGTAGGGCAGGGCGATGAGCCCGAGCACGGAGCTGTTGAAGACGATGCGCCCCGCCCCCCGCGCGCGCAGCGCCGGCAGGAGCCGGCGGGTCAGATCGAGCGCGCCGAAGACGTTGGCCTCGAACTGCGCGCGCAGGGCCGTGCGGTCGAGGTCCTCGAGCGCCCCCGGCTGCTGGTAGCCGGCGTTGTGAAAGACGCCGTGGAGGCTCCCGCCGGTGCGCTCGAGCGCCTCGCCCGCGGCACGCGCCACGGAATCCGGATCGGCCAGCTCGAGTTCGATCGCGTCGAGGCCGGCGTCCGCGAGCGCCGCGAGGTCCTGCGGGCGGCGCGCCGTGGCCAGCACCCGATAGCCGCGCGCCGCCAGGCCCAGCGCGCAGCAGCGCCCGATCCCGCTCGAGCAGCCGGTGATCAGGACCGCCCCGGCGCTCACGCCAGCAGTACCGCCACCAGTCCGGTGACGAAGATCCCGTCGAAGGTGCCCGCCCCGCCGATCGAGGCCACCGGGGCGCCGAGGCGGCGCACCTCGCGCAGGTGCAGGACGTCGGCCCCGAGCAGGACCCCCAGCGTGCCGCCGATGTAGGCGAGCGGCGCGCTGTGTGCCGGGTCCAGCAGCAGGGCGGTGAGCGCGGCGGTCACCGGCGCCACCAGGATCGGCATGGCGATGCCGAGGCCGGGCACGGGGCGGCTGGTGTGGTAGGAGACCGCGGTCACCACCCCGATCGCCAGCGCCACCGATACCGGGGCGAGCGGGTGATGCATCAGCAGGTAGGCCGAGAAGCTCACCGGGATCAGGCAGCCGCCCACGTTCACGGCGATCAGGGTGCGCCCGATGAAGGGATGTTGCGGCACGCGCAACAGACCGCGCACCGGGAACGGGCGCGCGTCCGGGCCCCGGGGGTCGGCCTCGACCGCGAACAGCGGCAGATTCACGCCGCTGCCGAACAGCGAGGCGAACAGCAGCAGCATGGCGGAGCCGGGGGAGAGCCCCAGCTTGTCGAAGGCGATGGTCAGCAGGCCCACCTGCACGAAGGCGAGCAGGAACCCCAGGGCCAGTACGAACAGGAGCAGGTACAGCGGGGAGAACGGCGATCGCACGCGAGGGCCCCCGGGCGGCCGGCGGTGGACGGGAGAGGCCGCCATGATGCCACAGCGGCGCACGGCCCGGCGAGCGGCCGCGACCGGCGTAGTCGGAGGAGCCCTTGATTTTGCTAAAATCGCCCCCAGACCGCCCCCGACCGCCCATGAGGTGACCTCGGGCCCGGATCTTGCGAGGACAGCACCGATGCCGATCTACGAATACCGTTGTACCGCGTGCGGCCACGAGCTGGAGGCGATCCAGAAGATGAGCGACGAGCCGCTCACGGTGTGTCCCGTGTGCGGCGAGGCGACGCTGCAGAAGCTGATATCCGCCGCGGGCTTCCGGCTCAAGGGCGGGGGCTGGTACGAGACCGATTTCAAATCCTCCAAGCGGCGCAACGTCGTCGAGTCCGACGCCGGGGCGAAACCGGGCGCCGGATCGGGGGACAAGGCCAAATCCAAGGCCGAGCCCAAACGCGATCCGCAGAAGAAGACCTCGACCCCGACCGGCAGCGACTGAACGCCCGCGCCGAAGTTGCGCCGCCCCGGCCGGCGCCGTAACATGGCGGGCTCGCGGAAGCCCGTGGTTTTGCGGGCATTTCCAGATCGTTTCCCGGTCCCCTCAGGGGATCCTCTCAAGGGGTCTGCGGGCGCATGCGCAGCCATTACTGCGGGCAGGTGGGCGAGTCGCTGCTCGATCGCGACGTGGTCCTGTGCGGCTGGGTGCACCGGCGCCGCGATCACGGCGGGGTGATCTTCCTCGACCTGCGCGATCGCGAGGGCCTGGTCCAGGTCGTCTTCGATCCCGACGCCCCGGAGAGCTTCGCCGTCGCCGAACGCGTGCGCAGCGAGTTCGTGGTGCGCGTGCACGGGCGCGTGCGCCGGCGCCCGGCCGGCACCGAGAACCCGGCGCTGCCCACCGGTGCGGTGGAGGTGCTGGGGCGGGAACTGGAGATCCTCAACGCCTCCGAGACCCCGCCGTTCCCGCTCGAGGACGAGAGCGTGAGCGAGGAGGCGCGGTTGCGCCACCGCTACGTCGACCTGCGGCGGGCGCCGATGCTGGAGCGGTTGCGGCTGCGCGCGCGGGTGACGCGCTCGCTGCGCGCCTTCCTCGACGCGCGCGGCTTCATCGACACCGAGACCCCGATCCTCACCCGCGCCACGCCCGAGGGTGCCCGCGACTACCTGGTCCCGAGCCGCACCCATCCCGGGTCGTTCTTCGCGCTCCCGCAGTCGCCGCAGCTGTTCAAGCAGTTGCTGATGGTCTCGGGGCTGGACCGCTACTATCAAATCGCGCGCTGCTTCCGCGACGAGGACCTGCGCGCCGATCGTCAGCCCGAGTTCACGCAGCTCGACATCGAAGTCTCGTTCCTCGACGAAGGTGAGTTCCTGCCGCTCATCGAGGAGATGATCCGCACGCTCTTCGCCGAGGTCCTCGACGTGCGGCTGCCCGATCCGATCCCGCGCATGGATTACGACGAGGCGCTGGCGCGCTTCGGCAGCGACCGACCGGACCTGCGGATCCCGCTGGAGCTCACCGAGCTGACGGATCGGATGCGCGGCGTCGACTTCAAGGTGTTTGCCGGCCCCGCGAACGATCCCGAGGGTCGGGTGGCGGCGCTGCGCCTGCCGCATGGCGCGACGCTCTCGCGCAAGGAGATCGACGAGTACACCGCCTTCGTCGGGCGCTTCGGCGCCCGCGGGCTCGCCTACATCAAGGTCAGCGAGCGCGGCGCCGGGCGCCAAGGCCTGCAGTCGCCGATCCTGAAGTTCCTGCCGGACGCGGTGATCGAGGCGGTACTCGAGCGCACCGGCGCGGCCGACGGCGACCTGGTTTTCTTCGGCGCCGACCGCGCGCGGGTGGTCAACGAATCGCTCGGGGCACTGCGCGTGCGCCTCGGGCACGACCGCGGGCTGCTCGAGCCCGGCTGGCGCCCGCTGTGGGTCGTCGGCTTCCCGATGTTCGAGTGGGACGAGCGCGAGCGGCGCTGGACGGCGTTGCACCACCCGTTCACCGCACCGAGCGAGACCGACCCGCAGGCCCTCGCCGCCGACCCCGGTGCGGCGCGTTCGCGCGCCTACGATCTGGTCCTCAACGGCACCGAGATCGGCGGCGGTTCGATCCGCATCCATCGAGCGGACCTGCAGGCGGCGGTCTTCGGCCTGCTGGGGATTTCCGAGTCGGAGGCGCAGGAGAAATTCGGCTTCCTCCTCGAGGCCCTGCGCTACGGTTGCCCGCCGCACGGCGGGATCGCCTTCGGCCTCGATCGCCTGGTGATGCTGATGGCCGGGGCGGAGTCGATCCGCGACGTGATCGCCTTCCCCAAGACCCAGACCGCGGCCTGCCCGCTCACCCAGGCGCCGGCGCCGGTGGCCGATGCGCAGCTTCGGGAGCTGGGCCTCGCGCTGCGCCGCCCGCCCGGCGGGGGTTCGTGAGGGCGGCCCGGTGGCGGCGCCGTCCGGCGGCCCGTGGAAGCGCCCGGAGTCGGTCCTGGTGGTGGTGTATACGGTCGCCGGCCGCGTGCTGATGCTGCGTCGGCGCGCGCCGGCGGATTTCTGGCAGTCGGTCACCGGCAGCCTCGAGTGGGGCGAGACGCCCGCCGCCGCGGCGCTGCGCGAACTGCGGGAGGAGACCGGGCTGGACGCGCAGGGACGGCTGCGCGCGCACCCCGGGCCGGTACGCTTCCCCATCCTGCCGGCGTGGCGGGCCCGTTACGCGCCGGGGGTGCGATATAATGTCGAGCATGCCTTTTCCGTGGAATACCCGATGACACCGACGATCCGACTCGATGCCCGCGAGCACGTGGCCTACCGCTGGCTCCCCTGGCGCGAGGCGCGGGAGCTGGCGGCCTCGTGGACCGACCGCGCGGCGATCACCCGCAGTGCCGGCGGCGGCGCGGGGGACTGAGGCGATGGCGGCCAATCCCCTGGCGTTGCAGACCTATGCGCTCCTCGACGACGAGGACTGCGAGGCGCGCATCCGCGCCGCGAAGGCGGCCCTCGGCGAGCGGCTGGTGATCCTCGGGCACCATTACCAGCGCGAGGAGGTCTTCCGCCACGCCGACTTCACCGGCGATTCGCTCAAGCTCTCGCGCCTTGCGGCCGGATCGGACGCCGAGTACATCGTCTTCTGCGGCGTGCACTTCATGGCCGAGGTCGCCGATATCCTCTCGCGGCCCGACCAGGTCTCCATCCTGCCCGACCTCGGCGCCGGCTGCTCGATGGCGGACATGGCCAGTCTGGCCAAGGTGGAGCGGGCGTGGCGGGAACTGGGGTCGGTGCTCGATCCGGACGCACACGTCACCCCGGTGACCTACATCAACTCCGCCGCCGATCTGAAGGCCTTCTGCGGGCGTCACGGCGGGATCGTGTGCACCTCGACCAACGCCCGCGCGGTGCTCGAGTGGAGCTTCGCGCGCCGCGAGAAAGTCCTCTTTTTCCCGGATCAGCACCTCGGGCGCAACACCGCACACCGCATGGGGATTCCCGCGGAGCAGATGGCCGTGTGGGACTTCGACCGGCCGCTCGGCGGGCTGACCGAAGAGCGCATCCGCGCCGCGCGCATACTGTTGTGGAAGGGGTTCTGCTCGGTGCACCAGATGTTCCGGCCCGAGCACATCGACGCCTTCAAGGCGCGTTTCCCGGACACCCGCGTGATCTCGCATCCGGAGTGTTCGTTCGAGGTGTGCGCGAAATCCGACCACGTCGGCTCCACCGAGTACATCATCCGCACCATCGCCGATTCGCCCCCGGGCACGCGCTGGCTGGTGGGTACCGAGCTCAATCTCGTCGACCGCCTCGACGCGCAGTTCCGCGCGCAGGGCAAGTCGGTGCACTTCATGTCGCCGACGGTGTGCATGTGCTCGACCATGTTCCGCATCGATCCCCAGCACCTGGCCTGGACGCTCGAGAACCTCGTCGAGGGCCGTGTCGTGAACCGGATCGAGGTGCCCGAGGCGGTCGCCGATCCGGCACGTCGTGCCCTCGAGCGCATGCTGGAGGTCTCGCCGTAGCGCGCCCGGGGGCAGGTGCGGGCGCCGTGCCGGTGGTCCTGTTGCACGGGCTGTTCCTCTCCGGGTGGGTGATGAGGTGGCTGGCGCGGGCTTTGCGCCGCTGCGGGCTGCGCACCGCGATCTTCTCCTATCCGACCCGTCGCCGCAGCCCGGCGGAGAACGCCGCCGATCTCGCCGCCTTCATCGAGCGCCTGCAGGCGCCGCAGGTGGATCTCGTGGCCCACAGCCTCGGCTCCCTGGTGACCTTGCACCTGCTCGCGCGGTGCGACGCACGCCGGCGCGTGCGGCGTGTGGTGCTGCTGGGTCCGCCGCTGGACGGCTCCGTCGTGGCGCGCCGGCTGGCGCGCCGGGCCGCGGGGCGGTGGCTGTTGGGGCGCAGCCTGGAGCGCGGTCTGATCGGCGGGCGGCCGGCGGCGCCCGCGGGGGTCGACCTCGTGGTGATCGCCGGTGACCGCGGCTGGGGCTTCGGCTGGCTGCTCGGCGGGCTCCCGCGCCCCAACGACGGGACGGTCGCCGTCGCCGAGACCCGCGCCCCGGACTGCCCGCGCCACCGCGTCTGTTCCGTGAGCCACATGGGGCTGGTGTTCTCGCCGCGGGTGGCGCGGTGCGTGTGCCGTTTCCTGCGCGACGGGGCGTGGGGTGCGGCGGGCGCGCGGGACGATGTCGGCGCCGGGGCATAGCGGGTGATGGCGCGGCCGCCGACGCGGGCGCGTGATACACTTCGCGGCGAAACGGCGGCACGGGGCGGGTTATGGCGGGTCACAGCAAGTGGGCCAACATCCAGCATCGGAAGAACGCGCAGGATGCCAAGCGCGGCAAGCTCTTCACCAAACTGATCCGCGAGATCACGGTGGCGGCGCGCGCCGGCGGCGGCGATCCGGCGATGAACCCCCGCCTGCGCCTGGCGGTGGACAAGGCCTGGGCCGCGAACATGCCCAAGGACAAGGTCGAACGCGCCATCAAGCGCGGCTCCGGTGCCCAGGAGGGTGAGGCCTACGAGGAAGTACGCTATGAGGGCTACGGCCCGGGCGGGGTGGCGGTGCTCGTCGACTGCATGACCGACAACCGCAAGCGCACGGTGGCGGAGGTACGTCACGCCTTCTCCAAGTGCGGCGGTAACCTGGGGACCGAGGGTTCGGTCGCCTATCTCTTCTCGAAGCAGGGCGTGCTCGGGTATCCCCCGGGCAGCGACGAGGACCGGATCATGGAGGCGGCGATCGAGGCCGGGGCCGAGGACGTCGCCGCGGCCGACGACGGCTCGCTCGAAGTGGTGACGGCCCCCGAGGACTTTCTCGCCGTGAAGGAGGCGCTGGAGTCGGCCGGGCTCGCGCCCGGATATGCCGAGGTGACGATGCGCGCCTCTGTGGCCGTTCCGGTGGAGGGGGAGGATGCGTCGCGGCTGCTGCGCCTGCTGGAACTGCTGGAGGACCTCGATGACACGCAACAGGTGTACTCCAATGCGGACATCGACGAGGACGCGCTCGCCGCTTCGTGAGGCGGCGTTCGGCCGGTGATCCGCCGGTGACGCCCCGCACCGTCCGCCGGCACGCCTGTCCGCGCCGCGCCCGCAGGCCGGTGCCGTGACCCGTATCCTCGGCATCGATCCCGGCTCGCGCATCACCGGATACGGCGTCATCGACGTCGGCGGTGCACGCCTGCTCCATGTCGCCAGCGGCTGCATCCGCGTGCAGGAGGGGGATCTCGCCGCCCGGCTCGCGGAGATTTTCGAGGCGGTGCGCCGCATCGTGGACACCTACGAACCCCAGGAAGTCGCGGTCGAGCGCGTGTTCATGCATCGCAACGCGGATTCCGCGCTCAAGCTCGGCCAGGCGCGCGGTGCGGCGATCTGCGCCGCGTCCCGCGGGGCCGTGAGCGTCGCCGAATACAGCGCGCGGGAGGTGAAGCAGGCGGTGGTGGGAACCGGTGCGGCCGCCAAGAGCCAGGTGCAACAGATGGTCCGGCACCTGCTCGGGCTCCGGGAGGCGCCGCAGAGCGACGCCGCCGACGCCCTCGCCGTCGCCCTGTGCCACGGCCACACCGGCTCCACGCTGCGGCGGCTCCACGCCGCGGGGGCGGCTGCGCGCCGCGGGCGGCGGCGATGATCGGGCGCGTGTGCGGGGTGTTGGCGGACAAGCACCCGCCGCACCTGCTCGTCGACGTACGCGGCATCGGCTACGAGATCGAGGCGCCGATGTCCACCTTCTACGTGCTGCCGGCCGTGGGCGAGGAGGTCACGCTCTATACGCACCTGGTGGTGCGCGAGGACAGCCATGCGCTCTTCGGCTTCGCGCGTGAGAGCGAGCGGCGGCTGTTTCGTGCGCTGCTGCGCGTCAACGGCGTCGGTGCGCGCCTGGCGCTCGCGATCCTCTCCGGCGTGAGCGCCGATGACTTCGTGCGCTGCATCCAGGAGCACGACACCGGCGCGTTGACGCGGCTTCCCGGCGTGGGGCGCAAGACCGCCGAGCGCCTGATCGTGGAGATGAAGGACCGCCTCGGCGAGTGGGCGGGCGCGCCCGGCGCGGGGGCCTCCCCCGAGGCGGCGGCGGGAGCGGCCGGGGAGGCGGTGAGCGCGCTGGTCGCCCTCGGGTACAAGCCGCAGGAGGCCGCACGCATGGTGCGCGCGATCGATACCCGGGGCCTGGGCAGCGAGGAGATCATCCGCCGCGCGCTGCAGGCGGTGGCGCCGTGAACGGCGCGGTCCTCGTCTGCGCGCGGGCGGCGGCGCTGCTCGCGGCGGTCGCGGCGGCGCCGGCCGCGGCCGCGACCTACCCGCTGCCGCCGCCGGGCGACGCCGTCGTCGGGCGGCTGCAATGGGTCGCCGCGGGTGCGCAGGACACGCTCCCCGACATCGCGCGCCGCTACGACGTGGGCTACGACGAGCTGCGTGAGCTCAATCCGGGCGTCGATCCGTGGCTGCCGGGTACCGGTACGCGCGTGGTGCTGCCGACCCGGTTCATCCTGCCGCCGGGGCCGCGGCGCGGTATCGTCCTCAACGTGCCCGAGATGCGCCTGTACTACTTCCCGCCGGCGCGGCCCGGACAGGCGCGTGAGGTGATCACCTATCCTGTGGGGATCGGCCGCGAGGGCTGGCAGACGCCGGTCGGGGAGACGCGCGTGGTGGCGCGCATCCCGCACCCGGCGTGGTATCCGCCGGCATCGATCCGGGATGAGCACAGCGCCGAGGGCGATCCCCTGCCGCGCTATGTCCCGCCGGGTCCCGACAACCCGCTCGGGCAGTTCGCCCTGCAGTTGGGTGTCCCCGGTTATCTGATCCACGGGACCAACAAACCCTACGGCGTCGGCATGGCGGTCAGCCACGGTTGCGTGCGCCTGTATCCGGAGGACATCCGGCCGCTGTTCCATTCGGTGCGCGTCGGCACCCGCGTGCGGCTCGTGCGCGAACTCTACAAGATCGGCTGGCACGACGGCGAACTCTACCTCGAGGCGCACCGGCCGGTCACGGCACAGGGCGCGGAGCAGGCGCGGGATCTCACGCCGGTGGTGCGCCGGCTGATGCGGGCGGCGCGCCGGCACACGGGCTATCGCATCGACTGGGCGCGCGTTCGCAGGCTGCTCGAGCACCCCCCGGGCATTCCCGTGGCGGTGGGGCTCGGGGAGCCTGGACTGCAGGCGGCGCTGGCGGCGGCCGTCCCGGCGGCGGCCCCCGGCGCATCGGCGACGGTCTCGAAAGACAAAAAAAACGCCCCGCGGGTGCGGGGCGTGAACAACACCGGGTCGTGACGGCGGCGCGCGGCCGCCGGCGCGCCCTTACTTGTACATCGACTTCTTGAACATCCGGTTGATCTTCTCGTTGGTCGCGTCGATGGCCTTCTTGTTCGCCGCCGACTGCTGCAGCGCTTCGTCGGCCTTCTGGTTGGCCTGATCCGCGGTGGTCTTCGCGGCCTGCGCGGTGCTCTGCGCATCCTGGGCCATTGCCTTGACGGCGTTCAACTGATCGGTCGTGGCGCAGCCGCCGACGAGCGCGACGGCGAGCGCCAGACCTGCGACCTTGACCGGCGTCCCTACTGACTTGCGCATATCGATCGCTCCTTCTGCGAGGATGGACAGGACGTAACGGGGCGCAAGTATATCGGATTCGGCGGGTACACTTCCAAGGGAACCGCGCGGCCGCGGCCGCAGGTCCGGTTCAGCGCACGACCACCCGCGTTCCGATATGTACCCACTGCGCCAGGCGGTCGATCTGCGCGTTGGTCAGGGCGATGCATCCGCTGGTCCAGTTGATCCGGCGGTGGACCCAGGGGCTGGCGTCGCCGAGGCCGTGGATGCCGAGGTCGCCGCCCAGTGCCGTGTCCTGGGGCGGCAGGCGGTGGCCGCGCAACGCCCGGAAGATCCGGCGCACCGTCCGGGGGCCGATCAGGTCGTGGTCGAAGGCGCGCCAGACGTAGGCCGGGGTGGGGTAGTCGAAGCCGAAAAACCGATGAAATACACTATGATCGTTGATCCAGGCGATGCGGAAGGTCCCGAGCGGGGTGGCGTCGTCATTGCGTAGTCGCAGCCGCGTCACGCCGCCGCGGCCGATGGAGATGCCCGGGAACCGCGCCTCCACGTGACCGTCGCGGATCACCGACAGGACGGCGGTCCGGGTGTCGACCAGCAGCCAGGCCGCACCCTGGGCGTGCGCGCGCGCGGCGCCGGCGCAGAGCAGGGCGATGAACCCCACGCGCGCCGCGCCTCGCGCCGCCCGCCGCCATGCCGTCATCGATCGCCGCCAGGACAAGATTCCGCTTCGCAATACCGATCCCCGCCATAGGATAAAACGAGACCTGCGTCACAAAAAGCTCCCCGACCGGGCAGGCCGGGGGCGGCGGTTGCGCAGGCGGGCGGCGCGCGGCCGCGGTATGATAGCCGGGGCGCACGGGATGGAAGCGATGACCGAAACGGACCGGCTGGTGAGCCCGCGGCTGGCGGGGGGCGAGGATGCGATCGAGCGCAGCATACGCCCGCGCACGCTGGCGGAGTATGTCGGTCAGGCGCCGGTCCGCGAACAGATGGACGTGTTCATCCGCGCCGCCCGCGAACGCGGCGAGGCGCTCGACCACGTATTGATCTTCGGGCCCCCGGGGCTGGGAAAGACCACGCTGGCCCACGTCATCGCCAACGAGCTGGGCGTCAACCTGCGCCATACCTCGGGACCGGTGTTGGAGCGCGCCGGCGACCTCGCGGCGCTGCTCACGAACCTCGAGCCGCGCGACGCCCTGTTCGTCGACGAGATCCATCGGCTCAGTCCCGTGGTGGAGGAGATCCTGTACCCGGCCATGGAGGACTATCAGCTCGACATCATGATCGGGGAGGGGCCGGCGGCGCGATCCATCAAGCTCGACCTGCCGCCGTTCACCCTGGTCGGCGCGACCACCCGCGCCGGACTGCTGACCTCGCCGCTGCGTGACCGCTTCGGGATCGTGCAGCGGTTGGAATTCTACGACGTCGAGGATCTGGCCGGGATCGTGGTGCGCTCCGGGCGGATCCTCGGAGTGGAGGTCACCGCCGCCGGCGCCGCCGAGATCGCCAATCGCGCGCGCGGCACCCCGCGCATCGCCAACCGCCTGCTGCGCCGCGTGCGCGACTACGCGCAGGTCGAAGGTGACGGTCGTATCACGCGCGAGAGCGCCGCCCACGCCATGGACCGGCTGAAGGTGGACGCGAACGGATTCGACGTCATGGACCGCAAGCTCCTCGGGACGCTGATCGAGAAGTTCGACGGCGGTCCCGTCGGCATCGACAGCCTGGCGGCGGCGATCGGCGAGGAGCGCGACACGATCGAGGACGTGGTCGAGCCGTTCCTGATCCAGCAGGGCTACATGATGCGCACCCCGCGCGGGCGGGTGGCCACGCGCGCCTGCTACGAGCACTTCGGGCGTCTGCCGCCGGCGCGCGCGGGCGCGGCACCGGACCTGTTCGCCGCCCCGCCCGGCGGCGCGGATGAGTGAGGGGAGAGGGCGGCCCGCGCCCTCCGGCGCCCGGTACCGCGCGTGCCGCCCGTCGAGGCCATGAGATTCTTCGCCCCCAAGTCGTTCCTCAAGCTGATTCTCGTCGGCTTCGTGTTCGTCGCCCTGCCCCTGATCATCGCCCTCGGGCTCGCCGCGCTCGACGTCGAGCGCATCTCCGATCAGAGCCAGCACGCCATCTACCAGGCCGTGCGCATCACCCGGACCAGTCGCGCACTGGTGGAGCAGATCCCGGCGATGGAACGCCCGGCGCGGCAGTGGCTGGTGGTCGCCGACCCGGCGCTGCTGCGGGCCTACACCCAGAAGCACCTCAAGTTCCAGCGCACCGCCGTCGCTCTCGCCGCGCTGCCGCTCGGCGCCGCGCAGAAGGCGGAGCTGGCGACGCTCACGCGCCGCGAGCAGCGCCTGTACGATGCGATGCGCGCGCACGCCTTCGCCGCCAAGGGCGATGAGACGAAGGCCGCGGACGCGTTCAACGATCTCGCCACCCTGGCACGCGGAATCCTCGTCGACAGCAGCCGGCTGATCGACCGGGAGGTGGCGGTGCTGCAGCACGAGGCGCTGCGGGCGCAGCGCCGCTTCCTGTGGACGGCGGTTGCGTTCGTGCCCGCCACGGTGCTGTTCGGCGTGGTGTTCGCGTTCCTCCTCGCGCGGCCGATCCGGCAGATCGATCAGGCCATCCGCCGCTTGGGCGCCGGGGAGTTCGAGAGCGCCGTCGAGGTCGCCGGTCCGCAGGACCTGCGCTATCTGGGCCGGCGGCTCGAGTGGTTGCGCGGCCGGTTGTTGGAACTGGAAGGGGAGAAAAACAAGTTCGTGCGCAACGTGTCCCATGAGCTCAAGACTCCGTTGACGGCGATCCGCGAAAGCGCCGAGCTGCTGGCCGAGGAGGCGGTGGGCCGGGTGAATCCGGCGCAGCGCGAGATCATCACCATCCTGCGCGACAATGCGGTGCAGTTGCAGCGGCTCATCGAGGGCCTGTTGAGTTTCGGGTTGCTGCATCGACGCGATTCGACGCTCCAGCTCGGCCCGGTGGATCTCGTACGCATCCTCGGGGAGGTCGCCGCCAACCACAAGCCGGTCATCCTCGCCAAGCGGCTGCAGCTTCGCACCGAGGTCGAGGCGGTTCCGTTCGAAGGTGACGAGGCGAAGCTGAGGACGATCGTGGACAATCTGCTGTCGAACGCCGTCAAGTATTCGCCCGCAGGCGGCGTGATCCGCATCGTCCTGCGGCGCGAGGACGGCGCGGTGGTGATCGAGGTCCACGATGCGGGGCCCGGCGTGGATGCGGCCGACCGCGAGCGGATCTTCGAGGCGTTTTATCAGGGGCGTATCGCCCAGCGCGGGCGGGTCCGCGGGACCGGGCTGGGGCTGGCGATCGCGCGCGAATACGCGGCGGCGCACAGCGGCGAGATCCGCCTGTTGGACGCACCCGCGGGCGGGGCGCGTTTCCAGGTGCGTCTCCCGTTGCAGCCCGCGCGGGAGCGCCGGTCGCGTCGCCGGAGGGATGCCGCATGAGCGCGCGCATCGCCCTGCTTTGGGTTACCCTGTCGGCGGCGGTGGTGGCGGGCGGCTGCGCCGGGCTGTGCCGGCCGGGCGGCGTTGGCGCGGCCCGCCAGGGGGACGCCGCAGGCAGCGGTGCATCGGAGGTGGGCCGCCTGCTCGCCTACGCCGCGCAGCTCCAGGCCCTCCCGGCACAGGGCTTGCAAGACCGCTGGCAGGAGGAGGCGCAACGGGTCGAGGCGCGGCTGCGCGCGCACCCGGACGGGACCGAGCGGCTCCGTCTGGCGTTGCTGCTGACGCTGCCGGGCACACCCGCGGACGACGACCGGGCGCGCGCGCTGTTGCAGGACTACCTCGGCGGGCCCGTCCCGCCGCCCGCGGCGATGGGGAATCTTGCGCGCTGGTTGCTCCACGACATCGACGTTCGGGAGGCCCAGTACCGGCGGCTCCGTGCCGCGCAGGCGCGCAGCGAGGCTCTCCAGCACAAGATCGACGAACTGTTGAACATCGAGCAGAGCATCGACCGGCGGCCGAAGGCGCCGGTCCCGGAGGGTGGGAAGAAATGACAGCCGAACGTGCCCGTATCCTCGTGGTGGACGACGACACCGATCTGCTGCGCCTGCTCTCGATCCGGCTCGAGTCGGCGGGCTATGCGGTCGCCGTGGCACGCAGCGGGGAGGAGGCCCTGGCCTCCATCGAAGTGGCCCGTCCGCGGGTGGTCGTCACCGATCTGAGGATGGACGGGATGGACGGGATGGCGCTGTTCGAGGCCGTTCACGCCAAGAATCCCGCGCTCCCGGTGATCATCCTCACGGCGCACGGCTCGATCCCGGAGGCGGTCGCCGCGACCAGCGGCGGCGTGTTCAGCTTTCTGACCAAGCCGTTCGACGGGCACGTGCTGCTCGAGCACATCGGGCGCGCGCTCGAGCTGTCGGGCCCGGCCGACACCGCGCCCCGCGGCGACGGGGAGGATGCCGAGTGGCGCAGCGGCATCATCACCCGCAGCCCGCTGATGGAGGACCTGCTGGCGCAGGCGCGCATGGTGGCGGCAAGCGACGTGAGCGTCTGCCTCTACGGCGCCAGCGGCACCGGGAAGGAGGTGCTGGCGCGCGCCATCCACCGCGCCAGCCCGCGCGCCCGCCGCCCCTTCGTGGCCGTCAACTGCAGCGCCATCCCCGACACCCTGCTCGAGTCGGAGCTGTTCGGGCACGTCAAGGGCGCGTTCACCGGCGCGACCCGCGAGCACGAGGGGTTGTTCCAGGCTGCCCACCGCGGCACGCTGCTGCTCGACGAGGTCGGTGATATGCCGCTGGCGCTCCAGGCCAAGCTGCTGCGGGTGCTGCAGGAGCGCCAGGTGCGCCCGGTGGGTTCCACCGCGAGCGTCCCGGTCGACGTGCGCGTGCTGTCGGCGACCCACCGCGACCTGCAGGTCGAGATGCAGGCGGGCCGGTTCCGCGAAGATCTCTACTACCGGCTGAACGTCGTCTCGCTGGAGATTCCGCCGTTGGCCGCGCGCCGCGAGGACATCCCGCTGCTCGCCGGTCACTTCCTGCAGGAACTGACGCGGAAACACGCGCGCAAGGCCCGGACCTTCGCCCCCGAGGCCCTGGAGGCGCTGCTGGCCGCGCCGTGGCCCGGCAACGTGCGCCAACTCCTCAATGTCGTCGAACAGTGCGTGGCCTTGTGTCCCACGGCGGTGATCTCTCTGGGGCTGTTGCAGAAGGCGCTGCGCTCCGATCCCGGCGAGGTCCCCTCCTTCGCCGACGCCCGCCAGCAGTTCGAGCGCGAGTACCTCGCGCGCCTGCTCAAGATCACCCGCGGCAATGTGAGTCAGGCGGCGCGACTCGCGCAGCGCAACCGCACCGAGTTCTACCGGCTCCTGCACCGCCACCGGTTGAATCCCACCGAGTTCAAGGGCGCGTCCTGACCCGGTGCGTCCCCCGCCGGCGACACAAAAATACCCATACGCTCAATCGATTGTCGGTTCTGAAGGCCTCGCCGTAGCCCCGGGGCGACGCTTTTCCGGGCGCCCATCGCCGCATGCGCCCGCGCGGGGGCGTGGTGCCACGCCAACCCCCTGAATCCTCTGCCCCATATCCTCGTGGCACCGGGTTTGCACAGCGTGCATGCGGTGCGGACGCTACGCCCGCGCGATCCCGCCCCCCTCGGGTGGGCGTTTCCAGCGTGTGAGGAGAGGCAGAGATGAAATCGCGTGCAATCGTCGTGTTGTCGCTGCTGTTGACCGGTGCGACGGCCGCCTGGGCGGCGGATCCGGCGCCGGTGCCTGCCGTGGTGGCGGCCGAGGCCGCGTCGTCCGGATCCGGCGCGGCTGCCGGAGAGCCGCGTGAGGAGCAGCCTTCGGCACCGGCCCCGGCGGACGAAAACGCCGCGGAACCGTCCCATGACTCGACCGTGCCGGCGGCGCAGGACGGAGAAGATGCAACCCAGCCGGGCGGCGCGGCCCCCGCAGCGGACGGGGAGTAGCACTCGTGCCCGCTGCCGCCGCCGGGCCCCGGGGCCCGGCGGCGGCCCTCGTTTGCCGACGGCCGACCCGAGGAGAACCCGAGATGACGAAACGAGCCGCAGCGGTGCTGCTTCTGGCGCTACCTCTTTTTCTGACCGGGTGTGGGAACCACACCGATCGCAACCCATCGCCCTCGCGGGCGAGTCCCGGTGCAGTACCGGGATCCCCGCCCCCCACCGGCTCGGGTCAACCACCGTCCGACGGCGATGCCTCTCCCGGGGTGCCGCCCACGCATGGTGCGCCCGCGCCGTCGGAGTCGCCTTCGGGCCGGCCGTAGGCGGGGGCCGCGGGCCGGCCGCAAGAGACGCGCGGGCGGCCCGCGGGTGTTGTATCCGGACATGGAGACTTGCCCGCCCGTCCCGGGGCCCGTACAGTAGTCGCGACTCGGCGGGGCCCCGTCACGATCGTGAGCGTATTCGTCTGGCCGGTGCGGGTGTATTACGAGGATACCGACGCCGGCGGTATCGTGTACTATGCCAACTATCTGAAGTTCATGGAGCGGGCGCGTACCGAATGGCTGCGGACCCTCGGTTTTGAGCAGGACGCGCTGCGCGAGCGCGAGGGAGTGCTGTTCGCGGTACGCTCGGTATGTCTGGATTTTCTCAAACCCGCGCGTTTCAACGATCTCCTGGAGGTCTCGGTGCGGCCCGCGCAGCGGCGTCCTGCCAGCCTGGTGCTCGACCAGGAGGTACGGCGCGCGTCCGGACCGCAGGCCGCGCTCACCCTGTGCCGCGGCCGGGTGCGGATCGCCTGCCTCGACGCACGGGCGCTGAACCCCCGCGCCCTGCCGCGGTCCCTGTTTCAGGAGATGGCGCGTGAGTAGCGATCTGTCGATCCTGCATCTGGTGATGAACGCGAGCCCGCTGGCGCAGGCCGTGCTCGTGGTGCTGCTGCTCGCGTCGATCTTCTCCTGGACGGTGATTCTGCAGAAGCGCAAGGCGTTGCGACGGGCGCGTCTGGCCGCCGACGCGTTCGAGGATCGCTTCTGGTCGGGCACCGACCTCGGTGCGATCTACCAGCAGCTCGGGCGCCGCAATCACGAACTCGCCGGGATGGAGCGGATCTTCGAGGCGGGTTTCAAGGAGTTCGTACGCCTGCGCAAACAGCCGGGCGCGGAGCCCCGGGCGGTCGTGGAGGGGGCGCAGCGTGCGATGCGCGTGGTGCTCTCCCGGGAGGTCGACGAACTCGAGACGCATCTGCCGTTCCTCGCCACCGTCGGATCGACCAGCCCCTATGTGGGCCTGTTCGGGACGGTGTGGGGCATCATGGTCGCGTTCCAGAACCTCGGCGGTGTCCAGCAGGCGACCATCGCCCATGTGGCGCCGGGTATCTCCGAGGCCCTCGTGGCCACGGCGATGGGCCTGTTCGCGGCGATCCCGGCGGTGATCGCCTACAACCGTTATATGACCGCGCTCGACCGGCTCGTCAACCGCTACGAGAATTTCATGGAGGAGTTCTCGACGATTCTACAGCGTCACGCCTTGAGCCAGCGGCGGGAGCCGGCGGCCGCGCCGCAGGCCCCGGCCGTGGGGCAGGCGGCGGAACAGGTCTGACAGCGGAACGCTTCCCATGGCGCGCGCCTCCATGACCCGCCGGCGGCTGATGTCCGACATCAACGTCGTACCCTATATCGACGTGATGCTCGTGCTGCTGGTGATCTTCATGATTACCGCGCCGCTGCTCACGCAGGGGGTCAAGGTCGAACTGCCGCAGGCGGCCGCGCGCTCCCTGCCGCCCGAGGCCAAGGAGCCCCTGGTCGTGACGGTGGACCGCCAGGGCCGCTATTTCGTCAACATCGGCGACCATCCGCACCGGCCGGTCGATGCCGGCGTCCTGACTACTAGGGTGGCGGCGGTATTGAAGCTCCGTCCGGGCACCCGCGTCATGGTGCGGGCGGATGAGCGCGTCGACTACGGGACCGTGGTTCGGGTGATGGCGCTGCTGCAGGGCGCAGGCGTCCCCAGCGTCGGGCTGGTGACGGAGCCGCCGCCGCGGCGCCGGTGAGCATGTGGCAGCTGCTTCGGCGCGATCCGGCGGCGCTGTTCGGCGCCCTGGCCGTTCACGTCTTCCTCCTGGGGCTGCTGGTGGTGAGTCTGCAGCGGATGCCGCGGGTCGAGCCCGGCGGCCGATCGGGGAAACCGGTGATCCAGGCGGTCGCGGTCGACGCCAAACAGGTCGACCGGGAGGTCGAGCGGCTGCGCAAGGCGCAGGAGGCGAAACGCGCCCGCCGCGCCGCCGAGCGCCGCCGGCTCGCGGCCGAGAAACAGGCCCTGCAGCGTCAGCGCGAGCGGCAGGCGCGCGCCGCGGCGGCTCTGAAACGCAAGCAGGCCGAGGAGCGCGCACGCGCGGCCGCGGCCGCGCGGCTCGCGGCACAGCGCAAGGAGCAGGCGCAGCTTGCGGCCCGTAAACAGCAGCAGGAGGCCGAACGCCGCCGCGCCGCCGCACTCGAAGCGAAGCGCAAGGCCGAAGCGAAGCGCAAGGCCGAGGCGGAGCGGCGGCGGCGCGCGGAGGAGGCGCGCAAACGCCGCGAGGCCGCCGCCCAGGCCGCCGCCGAGAAGGCGTTGCAGGCACAGGCCGCGGCGGAGCAGGCCCAGGTCCAGGCCGCGCGCGCACGGGCGATCCAGTCGATCGTGGCCCGCTACACCCGGGCGATAGCCGCCCGCGTGGAACAGAACTGGTTGCAGCCTCCCGAATCGGTCGCGGGGCTCACGTGTACGGTGCAGGTGCAGTTGATCCCCGGCGGCGAGGTGACCGGAGTGAAGATCGTCAAGAGCAGCGGAGACCCGGTATTCGACCGTTCGGTGGAGACGGCGGTGCGCAAGTCCTCGCCGCTGCCGATGCCTTCCGATCCCAGTCTCTTCGGGCAGTTCCGGGAGATCACGTTCGTGTTTCATCCGCCGGGACAGGGAGGTGGGTCCTGATGGGAATACTGCGCCGGTACGTGGTCGCCTTGCTGCTGCTCTGTGCCGTCTCTCCGGTGTGGGCCGGTCTCACCATACAGATCACGCGCGGGGTCGCGGGTGCGGTCCCGATCGCGGTGGTGCCGTTCTCCTGGAGCGGGCCGACCCCGGCACCGCCGCAGGATATCGGTGCGATCGTCGCCGCCGATCTCGCCCGCAGCGGGCGCTTTGCGCCGCTCGCCGACAAGGATCTCGTCGCGCATCCCACCGCGCCCGATCAGGTGAAACTCCAGAACTGGCGCGTGCTCGGGGTCAACGACCTGGTCATCGGCAGCGTACGGGTGCTGCCGTCGGGGCGTTATCAGGTGGAGGTATATCTCTACGACGTCTATCAGCCGCCGGCGCAGGCGCAACTGCTCGGGCAGCGCTTCGTGGTCGCTCCGGCGCAGTTGCGGCGCACCGCGCACCGGATCAGCGACATGATCTTCAAGCAATTGACCGGCCTGCCGGGTGCGTTCGACACCAGGATCGCCTATGTCACCATGTCGGGGACCGGAAAGGTCCACCGTTACGCGCTCAAGGTGGCGGATTCCGACGGCTACGATCCGCGTACGGTGCTCGAGTCGCCCGAGCCCATCATGTCTCCGGCGTGGTCTCCCCACGGTCGCCGCCTGGCCTACGTGTCGTTCGAGCACGGCCGCCCCGAGGTCTACATCCAGGATCTCGCGACCGGGGCGCGAAAGCTCGTCGCCTCTTTCTCCGGGCTCAACAGCGCACCGGCATGGTCTCCCAACGGGAAGGAACTGGCGCTGACCCTCTCGCGCCGGGGCAATCCGGAGATCTATACGCTGAACCTGGAGACCGGAAAGTTCCACCGCGTGACGCACAATCCGGCGATCGACACGAGCGCGGTGTGGACGCCGGACGGGCGCAATCTCGTTTTCACCTCCGACCGCGGCGGCGGCCCTCAGATCTATGAGGTGCCGGCGGCCGGCGGGCCGGTGACACGGCTCACCTTCGACGGTTCCTACAACGCCGCGCCGGCCGTCTCGCCCGACGGCCAGCGGATCGCGATGGTCCATGGCCAGGGCGGCGGTTACCGGATCGCCGTGCTCGATCTCAAGAGCGGCCTGTTTCAGGTCCTGACGGACGGACCGCTCGACGACTCGCCGAGCTTTGCGCCGAACGGGCAGATGATCCTGTATTCCGCGCAATATCAGGGCCGGCGTGTGCTCGCCACCGTGACGGTGGACGGCCGCGCGGGCCAGCGCCTGTCTTCGCAGCAGGGGGACGTCCAGTCCCCGGCTTGGGGCCCGTACCGCAAGTGACGGACGCGGCGGTTTCATCGGTTCACAATCAGGGGAGAATCGCGCAATGACCAGACGGATAGTGAGCATCGGGTTGGCGGCGGTGGCGGCGTTGGCCCTTGCGGCGTGCGCGGGCACGGGCGGCGCCGGCGGGGGTCCGGGGGCGGCCGGGGGCGCGGGCGCGGGTGCCGGCGGGGGTGCGCAGAGCTACGGCGCGGGCGGCTCCGGATCGATCCAGGGCCAGGGGATGGGCGGTGCGCAGCAGAACCCGCTCGAGCAGCGGACCATCTATTTCGCCTTCGACAGCAGCGCGATCGAAGCCAAGTACCGGCCGATCATCGCCGCTCACGCGGCCAACCTGGTCGCGCATCCGAACGAGAGCGTGACGCTCGAGGGCAATACGGACGAGCGCGGCAGCGCGGAGTACAATCTGGCCCTGGGCGAGCGCCGGGCCGAGGCGGTCAAACAGATGATGCTGGTCCAGGGGGTGGCGCCGGCGCAGATCCGGACCATCAGCTTCGGCAAGGAGCGCCCGGTCTGCACCGCCCACGACGAGGCCTGCTGGAAGCTGAACCGGCGCGTGGATATCGTCTATTCGAAGCAGTGAGGATCGCGATGGGTGTGCGCCGGACAAGGTGGGGGATCGCGCGGCGGACGGGGGTCGCATTGCTCGCCGCGGCTGCGTTCGCCGCGCCGGGGTCGGCCCCGGCCCAGCAGTTGTCGCTCGAACAGCGCGTGGAACGGCTCGAGCGCATCGTGAACGGGCCCGGGATGGCCGATATGTACAGCCAGATCCAGTCGCTCCAGCGGCAGATTCAGCAGCTCAACGGGCGCCAGGACGAGCTGCAGCACCAGCTCGAGGATCTCCAGCGCCGCCAGCGCGACCTCTACCTCGACATCGATCAGCGCCTGCGGCGCCTGGAGCTGCAGTCGGGCGCGGCGGGTGCCGCGCCGCCGGGAGCCGCCGGCGCCGGGGCGAGCCCCGGGGCTGCGCCCGGCGCGGCGGTCCCAGGTACCTCCCCGGGCGCGGCCGCGGGCGCCGCTGCGACCGGCGCGCAGTTGCAGGCGCAGACCGACTACGAGAACGCACTCGCGCTGCTTCGCGCCGGCAAGTTTCCGCAGGCGGACGCGGCATTCCGAGCCTTCCTCAAGGCGCACCCGCAGAGCGTCTATGCCGCCAACGCCGAATACTGGCTGGGCGAGGCGAACTACGTGACGCGCAACTTCGCTCCGGCCCTCAAGGCCTTCCAGGCGGTGGTGCAGCGTTATCCGCGCAGCGCCAAGGTGCCCGACGCCCTGCTCAAGATCGGGTACATCCAGTACGAACAGAAGGACTGGAAGGGGGCCCGCAAGACCCTGACCGAGGTCATCGCGCGCTACCCCGACAGCGCCGCCGCCCGGCTGGCGGAACAGCGCCGCCAGCGGATGAAGGTCGAGGGCCACTGACGCCCGCCGGCGGTCATCGGACCCGACTCCTGCTACCATACGGCCATGAGCAGCGTGCCGCGCGCGCGCGAACCGGCGCCTGCCGCGTCGGATTTGCGCGTGACCGAGATCTTTCTCTCGCTCCAGGGGGAATCCCGGACGGCGGGTTGGCCCACCGTGTTCGTACGCCTTACCGGCTGCCCGCTGCGTTGCCGTTACTGCGACACGGCGTACGCCTTTCGCGGCGGGCGGCGCATGGCGCGCGAGGCGATCGTGCAGGCGGTGCGCGACTATGGCGTGTCTCGGGTGACGGTCACGGGCGGGGAGCCGCTCGCCCAGCGCGGCTGTCTGGGCCTGCTCGCCGCGCTGTGCGACGCCGGCCACGAGGTCTCGTTGGAGACGAGCGGCGCCCTGGACATCGGCGGCGTCGACCCGCGCGTCGTCCGTGTCCTCGATCTCAAGACGCCGGGATCGGGGGAGTGCGCGCGCAACCGTTACGAGAACCTCGACCTGCTCGCGCCGCGCGACCAAGTCAAGTTCGTCTGTTGCGATCGCGCCGACTACGAATGGGCGCGCGAGCGCATCGCGCGCCACGCGCTGACCGGGCGCTGCGAGGTGCTGCTCTCGCCCAGCCACGGCGTGCTCGAACCGGGACGGCTGGCGGACTGGATCCTGGAGGACCGCCTCGCGGTGCGCCTGCAGATCCAGTTGCACAAGTATCTCTGGGGCGATGTCCCCGGGCGCTGAGGGGGGCGCGATGCCCGATCGTGCCGACGCGGCGCCGTCCCCGGGTCGTGGTCGTACGGCGGTGGTCCTGCTCTCGGGGGGGCTGGACTCGGCCACCGCATTGGCGCTGGCGCGCGAGCGGGGTTTCCGTTGCCATGCCCTGAGTCTGGACTACGGGCAGCGTCAGGCCGCCGAGCTCGATGCGGCGCGTCGCATCGCCGCCGCACTCGGCGCGGTGACCCACAAGGTGGTGCGCGTCGACCTCGGCGCCATCGGCGGCTCCGCGCTGACCGATCCCGGAATCGCGGTACCGGACGCGCCCACGGACGGGATTCCAGTGACCTATGTCCCGGCGCGGAACACCGTGTTCCTGTCGCTGGCCCTCGGCTGGGCGGAGGTGCTGGACGCGCGCGATCTGTACATCGGGGTCAACGCCGTCGACTACTCCGGATACCCGGACTGCCGCCCCGAATACATCGCCGCGTTCGAGACGCTGGCGGGACTCGCGACGCGCGCCGGCGTAGAGGGGGCGCAGTTCCGCATCCACGCCCCGCTGATCGATCTCTCCAAGGCCGAAATCATCCGCGAAGGGCTGCGTCTGGGAGTCGACTACGCGCTGACCGTCTCCTGTTATCGGGCGGACGCGCACGGGCGGGCGTGCGGATCCTGCGACGCCTGCCGGCTGCGACGTGCGGGATTCGCCGCTGCGGGGGTGGCGGATCCGACCCGTTACCGCCCCGGCCGCCGGCCGCCGGACGGACTATAATTCCCCCCGGCCGGCCGCGGCGGCGAAATAAAGGGCGCGCCTGGTGCGTCTATCGGTGCGGTGAAAGGGTCCCGAGCGGGGCCCCTTCGAGCCGCGTCCGGCACGGGTCCGCGCGCGGCGCTGTAGAATCAAGCACTTTCGTGCCTGATTCGCGAACGGGGCGTTTCCGCCCCGCCCGACCGGCCCATGCGGCCGCCCGGGGTCGGTCATCCGTTGCGGAGGCACCATGCACCTTTCCATCGCCAATCAGGTTCTGCTGTCCGTGTTCGTCCTCGCCGCCGTCCTCGGGGCGGTGGCGTATCGCACCAATTTCTGCACCATGGGCGCGGTTTCGGACTGGGTCAACATGAACGACCGCGGACGGCTCGGTGCCTGGCTGTTCGCGATCGCCATCGCCATCGTCGGCGTGTTGGTCCTCGAGGGTTGGAAAGGCATCGGCCTGAATTCGACGCTCCCCCCCTACCGGACGCCCAACTTCGCCGTGCTGCGCTATATCGTCGGCGGCGCGCTGTTCGGGATCGGTATGACCCTCGGCAGCGGCTGCGCCTACCGCACCATGGTTCGCGCCGGTGCGGGCAACCTCAAGTCCGTCGTGGTGCTGATCACGATCGGCATATTCGCCTACCTGATGACCCAGACCTCGTTCTACGAAAAGGTGTTCTACGGCTGGGTCAGTGCCACCACCATCAGCCTTTCCAATCACGGCATTTCGAGTCAGGCACTCGGGCCGCTGATCAGCGGGATCCTGCACGTCGGGGACGGTACGGTCCTGGAATACTGGATCGGCGGGATCCTGGCGCTCGCCCTCCTGGTGATGATCCTGCGCTGGGCGGATTTCCGCACGCGTTTCGACAATATTCTTGCCGGGGCGGTGGTGGGACTCGCGGTGATCGCGGCGTGGTACGTGACCGCGGGCCCTATGGGCCATGCCTGGAAGGACGCGGTCATGTTCATGGATACGCCTCCGAAGGACGTGATGTCGCAGTCGTTCACCTTCGTCAACCCCACCGGTGAGACCTTGGCCTTCCTCATGTCGCCGCGCAACCCGGCGTTGATCACTTTCGGCGTCGTGTCGCTGGTGGGCGTGATCTTCGGCTCGCTGGTCTACTCGGTGGTGACGCGAAACTTCCGTTTCGAGTGGTTCCGGTCCTTTGGGGATTTCGTCCGCCATGTCGTCGGCGGGGCGCTGATGGGGATCGGCGGGGTCCTCGGGATGGGTTGCACTATCGGTCAGGGCGTCACCGGGTTTTCCACACTTTCGCTGGGGTCGATCCTCGCGTTCCTGTCCATCGTGTTCGGTAGCGCGCTGACGATGAAGGTCGAGTACTACAAGCTCGTTTATGAGGGTGAGGCGAGCTACTTCGACGCCCTGATCAGCGCGCTCGCGGACCTGCATCTACTGCCCCAGCGCGTGCGCAAGTTCGCGCCCGCCTGAGGCGCCCTCAACTTTTTCGCGCATCCGCCGCTAGCCCGACCGGGGTCGGAGCCGCCCCGGTCGGGTCCGCTTGTGGCGGCCCAGGGATGGTCCGCACGGATCCATGTACCCCTCCGGGGAGAGGTCGATGGATCCGCAGACGCTCGCTCATCACGCCTTGGCGCTCGCCTTCCTGCTGGCACTGATCTTCGGGGCGGTCGCTGCGCGCACGGATTTCTGTACCCTGGGGGCCGTTTACGACGGGCTGATGCTGGGGCGATGGGGGCGCATGCGCGCGTGGTTGCTGGCGATCGCGGTGGCGGTGATCGGCGCCAATCTCCTCGATCTCACGGGCTGCGTCGATCTCTCACGAACCTTCTACGAAGCGGCTCAGATTCACTGGCTGTCCAATCTCCTCGGCGGGTTGCTCTTCGGTGTGGGCATGACCTACGCGACCGGCTGTGCCCATCGCAATCTCGTCCGCATCGGCGGCGGGAGCCTGCGCTCCCTGGTGATCGTCCTCGTGATGGGTGTCTCGGCCTACATGACTCTCAAGGGCTTGTTCGGACAGTGGCGGGTGGAGTGGCTCGACCCGGTCGCGCTGAACACACACGGTTTCGGGCGCAGCGGTCAGGATCTCGGCGCTCTGTTCGCCGGGGCCTTCGGCCTCGGCCGGCACACGATCCAGGCGCTGTTCACGGTTGCGGTGAGCGGCGCCCTGCTGTGGTGGGTCTTCCGCGATCGCGGCTTCGTTCACGACGGCCGCAACCTGTTCGCCGGCGTCGTGGTCGGTGCGCTGGTCACCGCCGGATGGTATCTGACCGGCCACTTCGCCCGCTATGACGACGGCCTGCAGGTCCACTACCTGCTCGCCTACGGCGGCGGTACCGGCGCCCCGGAGTCCTGGACCTTCGTCGGCCCCGTGGCGTATACGCTGGAGTTGCTCATGCTCTATACGGACGCGTCGCTCCGCCTCACCTTCGGAATCGTCGGCGTGGTGGGAGTCGTCCTGGGTTCGTTCGCCTGGTCCCTCTACAGCGGCACCTTTCGCTGGGAGGGTTTCCGCGGCCTGCGCGATCTGCGCCGCGCGCTCGCGGGCGGCGTCCTCATGGGGGTGGGCGGGGTCACCGGGATGGGTTGCACCATCGGGCAGGGGATTACGGGCGTGTCGACCCTGGCCGTAGGCTCGGCCCTGGCCTTTGCCGGGATCCTGCTCGGGGCCGCGCTGACCTACCGGCTGCCCTATTGGTGGGCCGTCTACTGCATGAACCACGACGCCCCCTGGACCGCGCTGCGGGCGCGGCTGCGCCCTCCACATCCCGCCGGGGGCCGCTTGCCATCCTCCCGGGAGCCCGTATCATGACAGGCTGCACGCCAGCGGGCCGTTAGCTCAGTCGGTAGAGCACCGGACTTTTAATCCGTGTGTCGCAGGTTCGACCCCTGCACGGCCCACCATTAAAAACAGTCAGTTACGGCAGGACGCCGGAAGGATAGGTGCGCCGGGAGGCTCATTCGTCCCCATTGTGTCCCCGTTTGTCGGCGGCTTGAGGCAGATTCCGGGGCCTAGGGGCCTATTCGCGCTCCGGCGGATCAACGAATCGAACGCGGATCTCGTACGGCTCCGCGCCCTCGCCGACGCCGATATGGTGCTCGGCGGGGATGAGTCGCGCGTAGAGTTTCCAGAACTCGGTGGGGTTCCGCTTCGCCCAGTCAGTCAGCGCCGCCACGCCGCCGATGCCCTCGGCCGCCATCATGAAGGCCTCCCGCGCCGCGCGCGTCGTCTTGTTCACGGCCCCCTTGGGCCGGCCCTTACCGGCGCGGCCCCGAAGATTAGGCGGGACACGGGTTTTCGTGGGCGTGGACATGTACGACCTCGCTATCTGCCCGTATTTTAATCCAGCCGAATCGCCGCGAGCAGCAGCTACCGGCGATTCGAGTTCGCCAGCCTCGGATCGTCGGCGCTTATGCAGCGGCCTTCCTGTGCCGCTTCGTAGCGGGCTCGCCTGCTCTTCACCAAGTCGATCTGGCTCCGCGGGTCCTTCTCAGTCTGAGTTAGGACCTCACCATCCACCTCAATTAGGGACGTCATGGCGTTCTCGCAACTCAGCGCCGAATCAAAGGCAAAGACTTGTCTCCACGCCGATAGGGGCTTACCGTCCAGAACTCGGCCGTGAATGCCGACTGGCGGCACCAGCAGATACCAGCCGCCAGCAGCGAACGCGGCCGGCGCGGCTGCCATCATCGCGAACAACAACCCAGCCCTAACCACGCTCGCCGTCTTCATCGTTCACCCTCCCGAAATGCGCGCCCTGCGGGACGACGCGCCGGCCGGGGATAACCGCCAGCCTCGCAGGTCCCCACAATAGTTTATCCACGACCGCCATGCTGTCGGGCACCTCGGCGGCCAAGTCAGGCCTCGACGCTAGCGCCAGGCGCAGGGCACCCCACGGATAGCCTCGGTTGCGGGCCAGCGTGGCCGTCATGGCGGCGGCCTCGGCCTCGGCCTGCTCGCGCGGCAGGTGGGCGTCGTATTCCAGGATGGCCGCCCGCTCGGCGAAGTGCTCGGCCAGGTCCTCGACGGCTTCGGCCAACTCCGGCGTCGGCGTGGCGTCGGCGTCCAGCTCCCGCGCCACCTCCCGCCCGGGCGGGGGCTCCGGTTTGTGAAAAATTGGGGCGTCGGTGGCGTACGCAGAATACGCACAATACGCAGAAATCGCCGGTTCCCCTATTTTTGCGTATTGTGCGAATTGTGCGTAACGATTTCGGGACTCAAAATTGCCGTTCAGAATCTCGCGCCAACTCATCGCTCAGCCCCCCACCAGCTCCGGGCGCACCACCACCACCGGCGACGGCGGCCGCCCCCGGCTATCCCGCGGCGGCTCCTGGACGGTAATGTAGCCCCGTTCCACCAGGACGCCCAGGGCCTCGCGCAACGCTGACATACGCGGGAAGCTCCCGCGCAGGGCGTTGAAGGCTTCGCGCTCCGTAAACCGCTCCAGGCGCCCGCCCTGAATCCACCCCCAAATAGTCCGGGCGGCGGCGACTGTTTCATCGGCCCCCATCAGCTCCAACGCGACGAGTGTGTGCCGACTCACGACGGCCAGAATGTCGAGCGCGGCCCCCATCGTCTCGGGCGTAATCTCCGTATCCCAGGGCTGCCCGTGCGCGTGCTCGATGCCGTGCAGCACTGCGGCCAGTCGCGCCGCGGCCCCTGGCGCCTTTCCCGCCCAATCCATGCAGTGCGCAAAGTCACCACCGGGACGCATCCGCACTTCTACAGCCCGAGAGAACTCTTCCCATACCTGGAGAGCCCCCGCGCTCAACCGCAGCAGGTGTGTCCGTTCGCGTCCGTTATCGTCCGCGGCAGGTTTCCAGTTCAGCATGGCGCCCAGCCCGGCCGCGTAGGCGCTGCGCACGCCTTCGGGGATGGCGGCCCCGCGCAGCGTTCGGAAACCCAGGTTCGACGGCGGGAGCAAGTAAAGAAACCGGGCCAGTAGCCCACGCCCCCGGAACCCCGGCTTAGCCGTCAGCCCGCGCAACACGTCCGGTTGCGGGCTTAACCCAACTGTGAGCCGGGGACATTGAACGAATACCGGCGGCCGGCTGCCCCTGTCCACGCGCTCGGCATCGCCCGCGTGCGCCTTGAGAACCAAGTCGAGATTTGGGACACCATTAGAGTAGCGGCCGGCCAACAAGTCGAAGACACCGCCTTCGGACGATAGCCAGCCCATACACTCATGATGTTCGGCGAGCAGCACCCCCAGTTTTTCGGGTGTCGCGTCCGACGTCCAGAGCCGGGGGGGTATCGGTATCTCGGGAAGTTCCGCTTCCATCTCGGCGGCACGGCGTGCGCACTCTTCGGGATTGGCGGGATTCGGCCCCTTCTTCCGCGGTGCGGCGGCCATTCTCCGAAACACCTTGATTTGCTCTTCCATTGTCTTACGGGCGCTCGTTATGCGCTTGATTTCCGGCGCCAGAGCCGCGGCCTGCTCGCTCTCCCAGGTGAGCAGCGGCCCCGTCGCGCACTTCTGCACGGCGCTTTTCCGGCTACCCGACGGCAGCGCCACAAGCCACCACAGGTTGCACGGCTCAAAATAGTCAGGCCGCACCAGCACGCGCAGGCGGCGCGCGGCCGCGACTGAACAGGCAGCCAGCACCATTGCGGCGGATAGCTCTAAAGGCGTTTCGGTGTGTTCCGCTAGCGCGCGGGCGAAGTCTCCAGCCCAGCCCGGAAGCATTTCCGGCACAATGCGCGGCAACGTTGGTGCATCCAGCGGCACCAGCTCCGGCCATTCCTGGGCGCTCGATTCTTCCGCAGAATTCGCACAATTCGCAGAAATAGTGTTTCGCGGGAGCGTCATCACGTCCGCAGCGGTGGCGCTGGGGTGCGCCGTCAGCCAATCGACACAATCTCCGCCCTTCGGCAGCCCCAGTGCTTCCACGTCCACTATCTCGATACTGCACCCCAGGCCTTGCAGAACGCGCGCCACATCCTGCGCATACTTCGCGCCCGGCTCGTCGGCGTCGGGCCAGATGACAACATGGCGGCCCCGCAGCGGCGCCCAGTCCGCGCCAGCGGCGGAATTCGCCCCGCCGCTCGTGGTGGCGGCAATCTTGAGCCGTACCAGCTCCACAACGCACAGTTCGCCTTCCACGACGAACACCGGCGCGTCAGGCGGTGCGGCAACGATTCCGGGCAAGTTGAAAAGAGGCTTGCCCCCGGCCGGGAACGTCGGTTCACCGATCTCGAATCCGCCGCCGGCGGTGCGCCGCATGGGGCGAATCCACTTCCGGCCGTCAGGGTGCTTTGCACGAATCCGCCAGAAGAAAGTGGAGCCGTCCGCGTCTCTGTAAGTAAACAGGCACTCCAGCCGGAACCCGTCGCGTAGGGCTCCAGCCTTTTCGGCCAGGCGCTGGGCGGCCTGCTGCGGGCTTTCGGCGTCGCGCGGCGTCTCGCGCCCTACTACACCGGCCGGGGCGCTCATCACAATGTCCCCCAGGCGCCGAGCAGCCGCGCGGCGTCCACAAAGCCAACGTCGTGCACCTTCTCGGTGAACGCGACAACATCGCGGCCCTTGGCGCCGCAGCCGAAACAACGGAAGGCCCCGGTTTCGACATTCACCCGCAGCGAAGGCGTCTTGTCTGCGTGAAAGCAGCACGAGGCACTACGCCACGGGCCACGCCCTGGAAGCAGCTTCAGCCTCTCGGCATAAAACTGCTCGGGGGCCGGGAGCAGATCGCGCCTCAACCCCTCGCGTCGGCGTGGGCCGCCGTATAGGCGACTGAGTGCGGCCATCGTTGCGCCGCCGTGCGCCTTGTGGCGTCTCCAGTCGCGCCGCGCGGTCATCGGCCCCTCTCCACATCCTGCGCCCGGACGCGTTCCGCGATCCAGCGCTCCACGGTGCTTTCCGGCCACGCAATCGCTCGCGGACCGATCTTTACGGGGGAGGGGAAACGCCCGGCCCGCATGTCGGAATAAATCGAAGACCTACGGCGCCCCGTCCGGCGCACGACTTCCGGGAGGCGAAGTAAAATTTCTGGGGTAGCAGACATGTTTCGTGACCTCCGTTAGCGTTCATTACGGAGTCACGATGGCACGGACAGGATTGCCCGCAATCCGGTTTAATGTCGCTATTTTTCCGGATCGAGAACCGATCGCTTGAATATGGAGCGAAGGGCGGCCGCTTCTTTCGGCGTCCAAGGGGCGCCCGCCGCGGCGCGACCAAGCCTCATTGCCAGCAGCGCGGATTCCTTGCGGTTGTGCCAGGCGTCCTCAACTGCCGTTCGTTCTTTGCCGAAACCGATAGCCGCATCGGCGACAGCATCGATCTGTTTCTCGCCGGCGAGCCGCAATTCCAGGACATGAAGGGCGATTTCAACTTGCATCTGTTCCGACGCCCCGGGACGGCCCTTTTTTCGTCTCAGCCCCAGGCATGACTCCAGCGAACCCTCGCCGGCCGCGTATCTGGAAAATCCTTCCCGCAAGAAAGAGACTATTTCAGCGTCCACCTGCGAATCGCTGACGCCATTACCAAAAGCCGTCAGCAGATCCCTTACGGCGCCGGGGTCCGCCGTTCCGGATTGAATCTCCAGCGCGATTTCCCGAACGGCCATCGGGGTAAGTTCTTCGGTACAATCTTTCACAGCCACGGCGCGCCACCTCGCGCTGTCGGTCAGGCGGCCCCGGGCGTGCCACCGCCCGGGGTCCGCCGATCATTCTAGCCCCTTCGCGCAGATTCGGCCGCGTAGAATCGCGCAGGAGCCGCGATCTCGGCTCAGGCCTTAGTCAGGTATCCCCCTTCCGGCGCGCGCCCCTCGCGCCGAGCAGCGCGGCGAATGCGGACTCGCTAAGCCCCATCTGTTCGCGGATCGCCTTCACGTCTTTCGGCGCCTCCACGCTGCGGCGCTTGCCTTTCCCGCCTCTGATCTCGCGCAGCCCCGACAGGATTTCCCGCCCAATGTCTCGCTTCTTCATAACGACTCAACCTCCCGGTTCAGTCGGCCGGCGAATGGCACCACGTCCCCGCCAGCGCGCAAGCCCTCCAGATACGCGCCCCACCGGGCCAGGGCCTCGCGCTTCTCGCGCATGTAGTCGTGGCGGTCGTAATGACGGTCCTGCACGCCGCCGAGTCCGTGACTGAGCAGTTGCGCGCGCACGTCCTTGCTCACGCCCAGCGCCGCGAGTTCGGTTTCACAGGTGCGCCGCACGTCGCGCAGTTGGTAGGCGCCTTCCCCGATGCGGCGCACCAGGACGCTGAGGGTGGTCAGGCTCGGCGGGCGCTTGCCGTCGCTGCTGAACAGGCTCGGTGCGCCGGCGTTGGCGGCCAGGGGTTCGCGGATCAGGTCGGCCACGGGGTCGAGCGGCAGGACGTGCGCCCGCGGGCGCGTCCGGCGCCCCTTGCCGTCGTGCAGGGTGATCGTGCCGCGGTCGGGGTCCACGTCCGCCGCCGTGATTCGCAGGACTTGCGCGGGACGCTGGCCGCCCAGGTAAATCGCCGTCAGGAGCGCCCGGGCGGGCATGGTATCGCTCGCGTGCAGGGCGCGCAGGAGTTCCCGCAGTTCGGCGCGGGACAGCACGCGGTCCCCGGGGATGGAAAGTTCGCTGTAGGTCGGCAACGCGGCCACGGGGTTCGCGGTGACGACGAATCCCCGGAACACCGCCGGGATCGTGGACTTGAACGGCGCGCGCGCGGCCAGGGTATAGGCCGCGTGCAGGTGGGCGCGTACCTTCCCGAGCGCGCGCGTGCGGCCCAGCTCGACCAGACGGTCGAAAACGATCCGCAGGTCGGCGGCGGTGATCTCGTTCGCACGCCGCTCGGCCAGGTCGGGGAAGGGGTCGAGAACGTGGAGGGTGACCGCACTTTGCACGTCCTGCCACGACACGCGCCCCTGCTCGCGCAGGTGTTCGACATAGGCCAGCAGCAGCGCCCGCAGGGAGCCGGCCTGCTGTTTCTCCCGCGCTTCGGCCTCCCGGCGTCGGGCCTCCGCTTCCCGTCGGGCCTCGGCCTCCAGGTGCGCCCGCACGTCGCGCACGCCGCCCCGGTACAGCAGGCGCAACGCGTCCACGCGGTCCCGGGCGTCCTTCAGGCTCAGGCCGCCGCGTCCGTCCGGCGCGTAGGTCCCCAGCGGCAGGTCGTCGCGGCGCCCGCGTGGGTCGGTGTAGCGGTAGAAAAGCGCCACGTTGCCGCTCGGGTGAACGCGGACCCGCAGGACGCCGGCGCCGCGTCCCCGGTCGTCACTGGCGGTGACTGCGCGCCCTTCCTGCTGGGCGCGTTTGCGGAGGGTCTCGATGCTGCGGGCGGTCAGGGTGGGCATGGTCGCGTCCCCGTAATCCGTGTGTGTCCCCAAACTCGTCCCCGTTCTGTCCCCGTTTGTAGCTGGCTCACGGTGGACATTAGCGGACGATGATGAACGGATTATAGATTACGGTACAGCAACTTACAACACTTTCGGGGACACTGACGGACTACTGCGGACCCCGGTTTCTAGGACTTTTAATCCGTGTGTCGCAGGTTCGACCCCTGCACGGCCCACCATTAAGAAACACAGGTTGACCGTTCCCCTATCCTGGATCCTTCAGCCTTGCGCGAGCGGCGGGCAGGCGAAGGGAGAGGTACGTCCTGATTCCGCAAAGGTTGCAATCGGAAGCCGCGGAACGGGCCACAACGATCGAGCCCGAAACGCTGCGCGCTTGTTTGCCGACGCGAGACCGACCCCCCCGTTCTGACCGGGACGTAAGGGGAGTGGTCCCGGGAACGGGGTCCCCGAAACAACCGCGGCGCGGTGCAGGAGCCAACCCGTATCGGAATGCTTGCGAAACACCCTTCGTAGCAAGGCTCGTCTGCGTTATCCTTGTAATTATGGAGCTTTTCCCCATAATTGCAAGGAATGATCCCGCGCCGGATGTCGCCTGAAATCACCGCCGCCCTCGCCGAAGCCCCGGCCGTGGCGCTGCTGGGGCCCCGCCAGGTGGGCAAGACCACACTCGCGCTGGAGGTGGCCCGGACGCGGCCGTCGGTCTATCTCGACCTGGAATCCGAGGCCGACCGCGCCAAGCTCGCCGAGCCCGAGCTGTATCTGGCGCAGCACGCGGACAAGCTCGTCATCCTCGACGAGATCCAGCGCACGCCGGGGCTGTTCCGCCCGCTGCGCGGGCTGATCGACGCCGGCCGCCGGGGCGGGCGGCGCAAGGGGCGCTTCTTCGTCCTGGGCCCGGCGTCCATCGATCTGCTCAAGCAGTCGAGCGAGTCGCTGGCCGGCCGCATCCGCTACCTGGAGCTGGGTCCCTTCGATGCCGGCGAGGTGGGTCGGGAGCGGCTGGACGCCCTGTGGCTGCGCGGCGGTTTTCCCGAGAGCCTGCTCGCCGATTCGGACGCGGCGAGCCTGCGCTGGCGGCTGGATTTCATCCGCACCTATCTGGAGCGCGACATCCCGCAGCTCGGCCCGCGCATCCCGGCGGAGACCCTGCGGCGGCTGTGGACCATGCTCGCGCATCAGCAGGGCGGCCTGCTCAATGCCGCGGCGCTCGCCCGCTCGCTGGCCGTGGACGGCAAGACGGTGGCCTCGTATCTCGATCTGCTGGTAGACCTGCTGCTGGTGCGCCGCCTCACACCGTGGCACGGCAACGTGAAGAAGCGGCTGGTGAAATCGCCCAAGGTGTATGTGCGCGACAGCGGGCTGGTGCACGCGCTGCTGGGGATCGGCGACCAGGAGGCGCTGCTCGCGCACCCCATTGCCGGCGCAAGCTGGGAAGGGATGGCGATCGAATCCCTGATTGCCGCCGCCCCGGAAGGCACAGAGGCCCATTTTTTCCGCAGCGCGGCCGGGGCCGAGATCGACCTGCTGCTCAAGCGTCCCGGTGAGCGCAGACCGTGGGCGATCGAGATCAAGCGGGGGCTTGCGCCGAAGATCGAGCGCGGCTTCCATCTGGCCTGCGAGACGGTCGGGCCGGCGTACCGGCGCGTGGTGTATTCCGGTACGGAACGCTTCCCGCTCGCCGAGGGCGTCGAAGCCGTTTCGTTGCCCGAGCTCTGCCAAGAGCTTGCCGCGTGACGAGCCGCCACCCGCAGCCCGGATGCAGCGGAGCGGAATCCGGGGATGAAATGTCTTCCAACGCCGTGATTCCCGGGTTTCGGCCTGCGGTCCGCATCCGGGCTACGAGGCGGCCGTCAACCGGTTGCGCCGGCCTCAATAGTCCACGCGAGGCCTACAAGGCCGTCCGGCCATGGAGGACGGTCATCACCCACAGCGAGCCGGCCACCAGGATGACGATGATCAGGGCCGCGAACAGGATCGCGTTCAGGTTCCAGCTCTGGTCGGAAGAGCGGTCCAGATGGAGGAAGTAGTGCAGCTGCGCTACGATCTGAGCGATCGCCGCGGCGGCGATTCCGGCATAGATCCACGTGGTCGCAATGACCCCGCGCCCGTAGATCACCAGGGCGAAGGGGATGATCGTCAGAAGGACCGACAGGGTGAATCCGACGACGTAGCCCTTGAAGCTCGCGTGGCTGATTCCCGGGATATGGATCGCCTGTTGGTCCATTTCAGAGCACCCCCATCAGATAGACTACGGTGAACACGCCGATCCACACGACGTCCAGAAAATGCCAGAACATGCTCAGGCGTATCAGCCGCGACTGTACAGGCACGGATAGTCCCTTGCGCAAAACCTGAAATATCATCACCGCCATCCAGACCAGACCCAGGGTCACGTGGGTCCCGTGTGTCCCCACAAGCGTAAAGAATCCGCTTAGGAATCCGCTCCGATCCGGCCCGTACCCATGGGTGATCATGTGGTGGAACTCATTGATTTCCATACCAATGAATCCCAGCCCCAACACGAACGTGACCCCGAGCCAGATGAGAACGCCGCGCTTGTCCATGCGGTTCATGGCCAGGACCACGAAGCCGTAGGTAACGCTGCTCAGGAGCAGGAACATCGTCTCGCCGAATGCATACGGGAGGTCGAACAGCTCCCTTCCGGTGGGCCCCCCGGCGTACCGGTGGCTCATGACGGCAAACGCGGTGAACACCGTCGCGAACAGGATGCAATCGGTCATGATGTACAGCCAGAAGCCGTACACCGTTCGGGAGACCGACTCCTCGGGCCCGTGTGCCTCGTGCGACGCGGCGCCGGAATCGTGGATGGCGATGTCTGTGCTCATGATTGTTGCACCTGATGAACAAGGATGACGGGGGTCTGTGCCGGGCCCCCACGACCTTCGGAGAGCCGGCGTTCGCCTTCTTCGAGCATCCGGAATCGTTCGGCCTCCGTCTTTTCGACCTCAGCCGCCGGTATGAAGTAGTCGACGTCGTCGTTCATCGATCGTACGAGCAACGTCGTGAAGATCGCGAAGGCCATCGCACCCGCGAGCCACCATATGTGCCAGATGAGCGCGAAGCCGAGCACGAACGCAAGGCTGCCGATGACCAGTCCGGCCGGCGTGTTCCTGGGCATGTGAATGTCCGAGTAGCCGGCAGGCCGCTTGTAGGCGAGGCCCCGCTCCTTCAGGTACATGAACTCGTCGATATCGTGCACGGGGTCGATGTGCGCGAAGTTGTACACCGGAGCCGGCGACGAGGTGGCCCACTCCAAGGTTCGGCCGTTTTGCCAGTAGTCGCCCGTGAAGTCGCGCAAGCGTTCCCGATCGCGGATACTTACAATCAATTCAATGACTTGGCATATAATGCCGTAGAGGATGACTACCGCACCGACAAATGCGATCTCGAGCCAGGGGTGCCAGGCCGGGTTGGAATAGTGGTCGAGCCGGCGCGGCATGCCGAGGAAACCGAGCACATAGAGCGGCACGAACGCGAGAACAAACCCGATCGTCCATGCCCAGAAGGCGCGCCGTCCCCATTTGGGATCGAGCCCGAACCCCGTCGCCTTCGGAAACCAGTACTCATATCCTGCGAACATTCCGAACAGGACGCCTGGAATCAGCATATTGTGGAAGTGTGCGACCAGGAATTCGGTGTTGTGCAGGACGTAATCGGCTCCCGGCAGAGCCAGCATCACGCCGGTCATGCCGCCGATCGGGAAGAGAACGAGAAAGGCCATCGTCCACAACATGGGCGTTTCGAACCGCACCTTCCCCTGGTACATCGTGAACAACCAGTTGAAGATCTTCACCCCGGTCGGAATGGCGATCAGCATCGATGAAATGCCGAATACCGAGTTGACCGTGGCGCTGGCCCCCATCGTGAAGAAGTGGTGAAGCCAGACGCTGAACGAGAGGACCGTGATGACGCCGGTCGCCCAAACCATCGTGGCGTAGCCGAACAGTCGCTTGCCGCAGAGAGTCGCGACGACCTCGGAATACACGCCGAAAGCGGGCAGAATGACGATATAGACCTCCGGGTGTCCCCAAACCCAGAACAGATTGGCGTAGAGCATCATGTCGCCGCCCATGCCGTTGGTGAAGAAATGCATGCCGAGGTAGCGATCCAGGGAAAGCATCGCCAGAGTCGCCGTCAGGGGTGGGAAGGCGAGCAAGATGAGGATGGCGGTGAACAGAGTCGTCCAGGTGAAGATCGGCATCTTCATCAGGGTCATCCCGGGCGCCCGCATCCGCAGGATCGTCGCGACGAAGTTGATCCCCGTGAGGGTCGTGCCCAGACCGCTGAGCTGGAGCGCCCAATCCCAGTAGTCGACGCCGGTATCGGGGCTGAAATGGATGCCGGACAGCGGTGGGTAGCCGATCCAGCCGGCACGCGAGAAATCGCCGACCCCCAGCGACACCATGATGAGCATCGCGCCGGCGGCCGTCAGCCAGAAGCTGAGTGAGTTCATGAACGGGAACGCCACGTCGCGCGCCCGGATCTGCAGCGGGACGACGATATTCATCAGGCCGACGATGAACGGCATCGCCACGAACAGAATCATGATGGTCCCGTGAGCCGTGAAGATCTCCTGGAAGTGCTGCGGCGGGAGATAGCCGTGATCGGGACCGAAGGCCAGAAGCTGTTGTGTGCGCATCATGATGGCGTCGCTGAAGCCGCGCAGCAGCATGATCAGCGCGAGGACGATATACATGATGCCGATCTTCTTGTGATCGACGCTGGTTAGCCACTCCCGCCACAGGTAGCCCCATTTCCCATAGACGGTGATCAATCCGAAGACGATGGCCGCACCGACGAGCGTGAAACCGACGGCGCCCATGATGATCGGATTGTCGTAGGGGATCGCGGAAAGGGTGAGTTTTCCGAACATGGGTGCGCCCTCCTCAGCCGCCGAAGTGCGGGGTGGCGGGATTATGCAGCGGGTCCGATGCGAGCATCACACCGCCGATATACTTGCGGACGATATCGGCGAACAGATTGTCCGGCGCCACCGTGGAATAATAGGTGACCGGGTTATTCAGACTGGGCCTTTCAAGTCTCCGGTAGGTCACGATATCGAGCCGGTGCGGCGAGGAACGCACCTTCGCGAGCCAGGCCTCGTAGCTACGATAGGGGGCTGCGATCACGTGGAAGTGCATCTTCGAGTACCCCTTGCCGCTGATCTGGGTGTTCACCCCGAAAAACGTTCCGGGGCTCGTCGCCATGAGGTGCAGGCGCGTGACCATACCCGCCATGGCGTAGATCTGCGTTCCGAGGCGCGGGATGAAGAACGCGGTCATCGGGGCATCGTCCGCCGTCAAGCGCAGATCGATGGGGGTATCGACCGGGACGACCAGTTGATTCACCGTGGCGACGCCTTGATCCGGGTAGAGGAATAACCACTTCCAGTTCAGCGCCACCACATCGACGCGGAGTGGCTTGTGTGTGCCGGAGGCGGTTGCGAGCGGTCGGTACGGATCGAGCTGGTGGGTAGTGATCCAGGACAGGATCGAGAGCCCGGTGACGATCAGGATCGGGACTCCCCAAACGATCGCTTCGATCGCCTTCGAGTGGGACCAGAACGGCTTGTAGGTCGCCGAGCGGTTGCTTGCGCGGTAGCGCCAGGCGAACCAGAAGGTCATGAAGATCACGGGCACGACGGGGATGAGCATCAGCAGGAAGGCGATCACGATCAGGTGCAGTTCGGATCGGCCGACCGGGCCGGCGGGGTCGAGCAACGGGTAGCTGGACAGGTTGCACCCGCCGAGGAAGAGGAAGGAGGAGAACAGCAGCCAACGGGACGCCTTCATGTATCGGATTCCAGCCACCTTTCGGTACCCCCGTAACGATTCAACCATGACCGCCGGCGGATAGGATGCGTACCTCCGCTCCAGTCCGCCAGTCGCGTGCACGCCAAGTCGCTCCCGCGACGGGCGGGGGACTTGCGCGCCGCTTCGCGATTTCGCGGGCGGCGGGCCGACAGGCTACGGCGTGTGCAATTCCCCCCCGCCGGTTGTCTACGGGCGCGAGGGACCAGGCAACGATTGCGGTCGGCTGCAGACCACGGACCGCACGTCGCAATACCCGGAAGCATCATCGGGCATTCGGCTCGATATTCCTCGGGGTGTTCCGGGCGTCACGCGGGCCGCACAGTGCCGTCCCGCGTGCAGCGAAATCACCGACCACCCCAATCGGAATTTCGCGCATTGCGGTGTGTTCATCCGCCCCGGGTAGTTGCTCGGAGGAATCGACTGTCCCGCCGGTCTCCGATCGGGTACGACACCCGGGACTCGGAATGGTTGCGCAGGATAGCGGAAAAATAAGACGCATTGAAAAAAAAATTTTTCTGTCAGCCAGTGAAAAACTTTATGGCAGTCCAAGTCCGGATCACGGAACCCTCACAAGGCTCGGAGGTCACAGGGAAACATTGCGGGCGGCCGGCGTACGTCGTGCGTTTGCGGCTCGAGTCCGGCGAAACGGCTGACGGAAAGGCGGATCGGAAGGGGGCGCACAGCCAACGAATCCGCATCGAACAGGTGCGCGTGTCGTCGCTTTACCTGCGGTTGGGGCACGGTTTTGGTGACAGGCGGAGCGGGCGTATCTCGCCTGGGGTGGTGTTTTGTGTTGAGACGATCGGAGTCAGGAGGGGTAATGGGACTGGAGGAGGAGTTCGAAAGCGGCTTGTACGATGGCCCGCCCGCGAAGGATCTGTTGGTGCGCCTTCTGAAGGCCCGGCGGATTCGCCCTACGGAGCAACGGGTGGCGCTGGCGCGGCTGGTATTCTCCCGTCGGTGGCATTTCGCGGCGGAAGACCTGGGGGAGTTGGCGAAGGGTTCGGGGTTCGCGGTGTCGATGCCGACGGTCTACAGCACCTTGAACCTGTTTGTTCGGAAGGGACTTCTCAAGGAGCTTGTCGTGGATCCGCGTAGAACCCTCTACGACAGCAATATCCAGGAGCACTGCCACATTTGGGATGCCCGGACGGGTTCGATCGTCGATGTGGACATGGGGGCCGTGACGGTGCGGGACGCGGGGAAATGGGGGCTGGAGGGGGTGGAAACCTGCGACGTTCTCGTGCGAATACGGCGTTCGAGCTGAGGCGTCGCGTTGCCCGGTCGGGACCCGAATCGCGCGGAACACCCGGGTGGGGACGGTCACTGCCCGGACTTCGCACGGCCGTTGCGGCCTGATCGAAGGGCCGGCGCCTACCCCCGTTGGGTCCCCAGCGTTCGGGTCGCTGCGTCCGCCCACGCGAGCGCATCGAGATGGAGTTCGGTGCATCGTCCCGGGGTCACCGCGGGGAAATCCGCCTCCTCCCACGCGCCGCGTTCGTAGGCGAGCGCACAGCGCAGCGCCGAACCGGCCGGGCCCTCGCGGTGGAGCAGCGCGGCGACGATGTCGTCCGTGAACGGCAGTTGTGTGAGCACCTCCTCCATCGGAAGGTCCATGAGGGCGTCGACGGCGGAGAAAAGCCCGACGGTGAACCACGTGTCGGGGTGGGGTGCACCGCTTTCCAGCGCGAGAAGTTCGCACATGCGTGCCCGGATCATCGCGGTCGTCATCAGAGAGACCGGCTTGTCTCCGAGCCCAGCCAGCACCAGCAGGCTGACCCAGGTGCGGATCGCCCGGGTGCCGAGGTAGATCACCGCCTGCCGGATGGAATCCACCTTGCGCGGCAGCGCGAAGAAGGCGGAGTTGATGTAACGCAGCAGCCGGTAGCTGAGGGTGACGTCGAGGCCGACGATCCGCTCGATCTCCGCTGCGCCCGCGTCGGGGTCCTGCAGGCGTGCCAGCAGCCGCAGCGCGTTCAGCCGGTTCGCCGGGATCTCGCGACCGCGAACGATATGCGGGCGGTTCAGGAAGTAGCCCTGGAAATACTCGAACCCCAACCCACTGCAGTACTCGAACTCCTCCCGCGTCTCGACCTTTTCCGCCAGCAGGTGCACCGGGAATCCGCGCAGTTGGCGGACCTCCCGTTCGATCCCCTCGCGTCCGAGCGCCAGGACGTCGAGCTTCACGATCTCCGCGGCCGCGAGCAGTTCACGCGCCTGCGGCCGGAAGACGAAGTCGTCGAGTGCGATGCGATAGCCCGCGCCCGCCAGCGCCTGCACCGACTCGAGAAGGCGCCGATCGATTTCGATGTCTTCGAGGACCTCCAGGATCACGCGATCGCGGGGGAAGGGCACCGGACCGCCGTCGAGGAGGAAGCTGCGCGTCAGATTCAGGAATGCGATACGGTCGCCGACCACGTGCTCGAGCCCGATCTCGAGGAATGCGTTGACGATCACACGCGAGGTCGCCTGGTCTCCGTCCGTCACACCGGCGCGATTTTCGGGGCCGCTGCGGTAGAGCAACTCGTAGCCGAAGATTTCGAGGTTTCGGGTGTAGATGGGCTGGCGGCCGACGAAGAGGTCCTGCATGAGCGTCTGGAAGCCTGTCCTTCAGATTCTCGGGCTGGGCCCGTGGGCACCCGGCGGCCACCTCCGGCGGATTCGGCCGCGGGAGTAGTCGACACCCCCCAGCTTCGGTCCCGGTCCCGTCCACCGGTTCATCCTAGAAGCGTAGATTCACGCTGCCGTTTCTATGTAATCTGTTGTCCTGACGACACAATCTGCTGAGGAGGCGTTCACCCGATGGGTGAGGCGAAAAGACGGGCCCAAGCGGCGATGGCGGC
>Ga0256829_1000299_pt1 | contig 56039 bp, 62 predicted proteins | sample 131447metaG_FD_185979 | JGI IMG/M metagenome (GOLD analysis project Ga0256829, IMG submission 185979) | Hydrothermal vent microbial communities from Lau Basin, Pacific Ocean - 131-447 | ecosystem: Environmental > Aquatic > Marine > Hydrothermal vents | place: Pacific Ocean: Lau Basin | collected...
AAGACCTTTATGATGCTACAAATTTTACATATTTTAGACACTATGAATTAATAATTATAGTAGATGAGAAAATGAAATATGCAATGGAGCGTTTTGTAAATGAGATAAAACAGAAAAAACCAGAGACTAAAGTATTGGTTATTACAGATGAACCTAAAAGTCAAGCTGAGTTTTTTAAGCTAAATGTTGACGATGTAATATACAACCATGCAAAAGAAGCAGATTTAATTGCAGCAAGAGTATTGGCAAATATGCGTAATCTATACGGAACCAAAATAGATATAGATAAACTAACAATAGATATTCCAAGCAAAAAGATAGAGTACGATGATAAAATAGTAACTCTTAATGGTAAAACTTTTGATATTTTAGTATATCTAGCACTAAGAAACCAAAGAGTATTTTCAAAAGATGAAATAATTAATGCACTTTGGGAAGAACCAGAGTATGTAAGTGATAATACTGTTGAAGTTGCAATAAATCAAATTAGAAAACGCTTAAAAAGCATTTTAGGCTTTCAAGTAATACATACAGTAAGAAGAAGAGGTTATAAATTTTCTTCTGATGTATCTCAAGTTAAAGTATAAAGGTTAAGTCATCTTAACTTTGGCTAGGATTCATAAATCTCTTGCATAATCTTACATTTGCATTGCCCGTTGTGGGTATTACCTATTATTAGAGGTGCCCTAAACTAGTTTATCTCTCTGCTTTAAGCTAGATAAGATAATATGCAGGTATGAAATCAAATATAAAACTAACTAATCCATACCTCAAATTAAATAACAATTTTTACAATTATCAAAATATATCCCCATTGAATAATGCCTTTTTAATTGATGCTAATTATACACTATTAAAAAAATTAAATTTAGAGAAGATATTAAACTTAAAAATAGAGTTTAGCAAAATTATTAATGGCGAAATTCTATTAAATGGCTCTAAACCATTCTCTATGGTTTATGCAGGGCACCAATTTGGGCACTATGTTCCAAGGCTTGGAGATGGTAGAGCCATAAATATAGGAACAGTAAAAGATATGCATCTACAATTAAAAGGTGCAGGCGAGACAAAATACTCTCGTAGTGGAGATGGTAGAGCGGTTTTACGCTCATCTATTCGAGAGTACTTAGCAAGCGAAGCAATGCATGCATTAGGTATTCCAACAACAAGAGCTTTAGCCATTATAGGTTCAAACCATAAAGTATATAGAGAGAGTTGGGAGTATGGTTCAATAGTACTACGAGCAAGCCCTAGTTGGGTGCGTTTTGGTACATTTGAATACTTCGCACATAATAATAAGCTAGATGAACTTAAAGAATTAGCAGACTATGTAATAGAGGAATCATACCCTCACTTAGCTAATGAGGAAGATAAATATACATACCTTTTTTTAGAAATTGTAGGGAAAACTGCAAAACTTATTGCAAAATGGATGAGCATAGGCTTTAACCACGGCGTAATGAATACCGACAATATGTCGATAGCTGGGCTTACTATAGATTATGGACCATACGCATTTTTTGATGATTTCGACTACAATTATGTATGTAACCATACAGATACACAAGGTAGATACAGCTTTAGAAATCAGCCAATTATTGGCAAATGGAACTTAAATGCCCTACTTGTAGCATTAGCAAAAATTATAGACTCTAAAAAATTAGAGAGTGCCCTAAAATATTACGATGAACTATATATAAAAGAGTACCAAAGCTTAATGAATAAAAAATTAGGGCTAAATAGTATTAAAAAAGAGGATACAAAACTAGTGCAACATCTATTAGGAGTACTACAAAGTTTACAAGTAGATTATACCCTATTTTTCAGAACACTAAGCCATTATAAAGGTGACAAAACAGATATATTAAAACTGTGCCTATATCATACACCAATGAGAGAGTGGCTAAAAGATTACGATAAAAGATTAGAGCAAAACAGCATATCTACAGAAGAGAGAAATGCTAAAATGCTTAAAACCAATCCAAAATATACCCTTAAAAACTATATACTTCAAGAAGCCATAGAGAGTGCAGAGTCTGGTGACTACTCTACACTAAAAAATCTATTCAAAGTTACACAAGCACCTTACGACGAGCACCCAGAGTTCGAAAGATGGGCACAGGTAACGCCAGCAGAGTACAAAAACTTAAAGCTTAGTTGCTCCTCTTAAGCTCTGCGATAATTATACCAAATATAAAGTCTTGATTAGTAATTTCCTGACTTGGTAAGTAAATTCTCGAAATAAAGCCATCTAAATATAGAGCATTTCTACATCCCGCTTTTTTGAAAAAGTTAGCAAAATCATAAAAGCGTATCGGCTCTTTTGATATTGCAAATAGTAGCTTGCCATTAGGCAAAATACCTACGCCGTTTCTAATAGAACCCTCTGAATAACCTAGATACATATCAGTGGAGTTTGAGGGTGCAAGATTTAGTAAGAGATTTTCAAATCCTAGCCAACGCTAAGATGAAGTAAATATCTTGCTAAAGGTTGCACCCTCAAGCTCCACCCGCAGGGCAACACAAGTTTCGCTTTATATTAAGCTACTAACTTTTGAATTAACTAGTTAGTCCTACAAGTTAGTAACTCAATCTAAAACAAAACTTGAGTTGCTGATGTGTGTCTAGGTTAATCAGAGGGTTCTATATAAAAGCTTTTTGAATTTGGGTTAAATTTAGAGTTTATCTCGCCATCAATTACTAACATTGGTCCAGATTGCGTTGCGTACTCTATATTTTTATTAAGCTCAAATTCTCTACTCTTAACCACACTAGCATTACCATCCTTAGTTATATAAAACACTCCATTAGGTTGCATATAAAAGTTGCCATAGCTGCTATGTTTTAAATTTATACCTTTAACAACTTTACCATCCTCTATATAGAGCCCTTGTGGAGAGAGGTCCTTTAAGTACATTCCACCATTCATAGCAAATTTCAGTGTCGCATTTTGCTCTGTTAAATAAGCTTTTAAATTTGCAAAGTTTCCAAACACCTTACCATTGCTATCTGCATGAAACATCTTAATATTTTTAGGATCTGTTATATAAGATACAATCTCATTTGCACTTAAAAATATTGAGAAAATTAAAAACAGTAATGCTTTCATAAAAGACCTTTTGCTCTATCTATATCTTTTAAAATTTGCTCTTTTAACTCTTTTAAGCTATTAAACTTTCGATTCTCTCGAATAAAGCCTGCAAACTCTATCCAAACCTCATACCCCTCTTCAACAGCATCGCTAAAATCACTTAAAATATGAGTCTCTACAGCAAAATTTCCATCTGTACTTTGGCGATGTCCTATAAAGCTAATAGATTTATACCCTCTGCCATCTATTACAGTTTTTGTAGCAAACACCCCTTGTGGCAAGCTATATTGTAACACTTTTAAGTTGATAGTTGCAACCAACTCTTTAGCTCCTAAGCCCTGCCCCTTTACTACTTTTCCACAAATTTTATAGTGTCGTCCAAGCATACTATTAGCTTGCTCTATTTTAGAACTTTTAAGCAACTCTCTAATTACCCTTGAGTGCACAGATATACCATTTAGCTTTACCTCATCTACAACCTCAACCTCTCCATCAAAGTCTGCTCTTAAACTATCTATTGTTCCACTTCTATCTTTGCCATATACAAAATCGTAACCTACAACAACTCTTTTAAGTGCTGGAAAATCACTTTTTAATTTAGCCACAAACTCTTTAGGGGTTAAAGATTTAACCTTATCAAACATATAAAAAAATGTAGCTTTTTGGGTATATAAACTACGCGTCCACCCCGGAGTAATTGTGCCAAATCCACGCTCTATTACAACAACCCCATCTGCTCTTTTAATCAACTCTTGGTGGGCAATATGTACACCATCAAACGAACCAATAGCAATAGATTCTATCAAATTTTCTCCTTGTTAAATGAGCTAAAAGCCTAAAGCTATGAAAATATTTACCATCGCAGTCATTCTGAACGGATGTGAAGAATCTAGTTTAAACGACTGTAAAACTAAAATTTTATCTCGGCAAATCGAGTTAGATTCTTCGCTTCACTCAGAATGACAGAGGTGGTAAATGTGCACTCACATCCAAACTTCAAACTTCAAACTTACAACTTCAAACTTCAAACTCACACTTTCACAAAAGTATAAAAATGCTCAATATTACCCTCTTTACCACTTACTCTACTAGCTCTAGTATCTACTATCTGCCAGCCTAGCTCTTTAGTTTTTAACTCAAAATCTCTCTTTGCACTCTCTATCGCATTTTTATCTAAAACCACACCTTTGCTGTCTCGCTTAACACCCAAGCCAACTTCAAATTGTGGCTTAAAGAGTAAACATATGGTGGTGGTACTACTGCTGCTTAAACTATCTACACTATCCACAATTTTCAGAAGTGAAATAAACGATACATCTGAGACTATTAAATCGTAAGGCTCAGATTTAAAATCTCTAATATCGGTTTGTTCAAAAACATTAACATTAGAATTCTCTCGCAAACTATTATGTAACTGCTCTTTGCCAACATCTACACAATCAACACTACTAGCACCATTCTCTAGTAACATTTGTGTAAAGCCACCAGTACTAGAACCAATGTCTAAACACCTTGCATCATCTATTGGCAAGTTATACTCTTTTAAATACTCTTCTAACTTTTTAGCCGCACGAGATATGTAAAATTTAGACTCTTGAACCTTCACATTAGCTAATTCATCAACTCTAAAAGAGGGTTTAGTAACAACCTTAGCATCTACACTAACCAAGCCACTCTTTATAGCAACACTCGCCCTGTTTCGGCTCTCAAAGAGTCCACTATCTACTAAGTAGCTATCTAATCTCACTTTTTAAATATCCTATAAATACAATATTGTAATATTATTTTTTACGCTTTAACTCAGCTATTTTCTTATCTACATCACTCAAATATGAGTAAAAAGAGTAACTATTTACATAACCTTCTACCATCAGCAAAGGCTTAGAATCTGCACTTATGAAGTAAGTAGTTGGTGTCATTGAAGTATTTGGAAAATACTCTCTAGCATCACGCCCATCTATATCTAACTTTACTAAAACAAAGTCTCTATTCAAAACTTTTATAGTATCTCTCTCTTCCAAAACTTCATTTAACATTCTGCTACACCATGGGCAATGCCCAGCCTCTACAAAAACCATAATAGGCTTATGCTTCTTCGTAGCCAACTCCAAAGCCTTACCCATACTGTCTATCCAATTCAAACCACCAGCAATTAAAGAGCCAGCCAGTGTCAAAGTTAATATTAGTATTTTCATGTTACCCCTTTTTATAGAAGAGTTATTATAGCATATTATCTAACTCTTCTTCTGTAAGAGTAGCAACTCCTAACTCTATAGCCTTTTTAAGTTTACTTCCTGCATCTTTGCCATATATTACAAAATCGGTCTTTTTACTTACCGAGCCTGTAACTTTTGCACCCAATGCTTCTAGCATAGACTTAATCTCTTCTCGTGGTTTACTCATACTCCCTGTTAGTACAATAGTTTTTCCAGTAAATGGGGACTCTTTTTTAACCTCTTTTGGCATAATTAACTCAATATACTCTAATAATCTCTCTACTTTTTCTCTATTTACATTCATAAATTCGATATAAGATTCTGCCATCTCTTCGCCAATGCCATCTATCTCTAAAAGCTCCTCTTTTGTGGCATCTAAAAATTTATCTTTAAATTTGGCACAAATCTTTTTAGCAGCAACTTCGCCTATATGCTCTATTCCTAAGCCCTTTATAAATCGCCAACACTCTCTTTTTTTACTATCTTCTATTGCACTTAACAAGTTATCTACCTTCTTCTCCTTAAAGCCCTCTAACTGCAATAGTTTTTCTCGATCTAAGTGGTAGATATCTTCTACACTTTTTAACAAGCCCTTTTCGTACAGAAGTTCAACTATTTTATTGCCTAAGCCATCAATATTCATACACCCCTTAGAGGCAAAATGTATAATATTATTAACCACACGAGCCGGGCAAGAGATATTTTGGCACTTTATTAATGCCCCTTCATCCAGTACTTCACTATGACACACTGGGCAGTGTGTTGGTCGCTCTATTGGTTGTTCGTCGCCATCTCTATACTCTGGTAATACTCTAATAATTTTAGGAATCACATCGCCACTTCTAATTAGGGTAACGACATCTCCAATTTTAACATCTAACTTTTCTATAAAGTCAAAATTGTTTAGCGTTGCTCTCTCTACTATAACACCTTCTATATTTACAGGCCCCAATTTTGCAACTGGGGTAATTACTCCAGTTCTTCCAACTTGCAAAATTACATTTAAAAGTTTTGTCTGTTTTTCAATAGCTGGAAACTTATAGGCAACTTGCCATCTTGGAGCTTTTTGAGTATATCCTAATATTAACTGCTTAGCTAAAGAGTCTACCTTTACCACCATTCCATCTAGCATTATCTCTAGCTTTGGGCGAAGCTCTATAAGCTCTTTATATACATTCTCTATCTCTTCAATAGTATGGCAAATCTTTCTAATTGGCGGTTCCCTAAAGCCTAATTTATATACAAAATCCATCATATCGCTAAGATATTTAAAATCTAAACTATTAACCCCAACACCCCACGGCATAAATAGTAAATTTCTGCTTGCAACTACGGCTGGGTCTAACTGTCTTAAACTCCCTGCTGCTGCATTTCTAGGGTTGGCGAACAGTTGTTCACCAGCCTCTAATCGCTCTTTATTAATTCGTTCAAACTCTTTATAACTTAATAAAACTTCACCACGAATTTCGATAAAGCCTTTATAGTCTATCTCTAGCTTAACTGAATTAATAGCCTTGGCATTATTGGTTACATCCTCACCCTCTACACCATTTCCACGAGTAATAGCTTGAATTAATTTACCGCCATCATAAATTAAATTCAGACTAGCACCATCAAATTTTGGCTCTATATAGTATCTGTTTACAGGCTCTAGCTTATTTACCCTATCGAGCCACTCTCTAAGCTCTGAAGTCTCAAATACATCCTCCATACTCCACATTCTACTTGGATGTTTAGCTTTTTTAAAGCCATCTTTTAGCGGTGCCCCTACTCTTTGTGTAGGCGAACTGTAATCTATATCTTTAGGATGTTCCTGCTCATATACTTTTGCTTCATGGTAAAGTTTATCATACACTTCATCTGTTACAATCGGATTATCATCAATATAGTAAGCATCTGCCCACTCTTTAAGCTTGGCAACCGCCTCTCTATAATCATTAATATCTTTTATCATTCTATATTCTCTTTTATCTCTATTTTTTCAAACTTTCCAAAAAATTTAGGTGTTGTGTGCAAAATATAAATATCTAAAAACGCTTTTACCCTTGCAGCATACTCTCGCATTCTCATTTTAAAAGCGGCTACAGTTCTTGGCACATCTTTTGCGACAAAACCTATGGCATCTGCTCCACTCTTTTGTGCAATAAACAGAGCTCTTTGTAGATGGAACTTTTGAGATACAATTATATACTTTTTTAACCCAAAAACCTCTTTTGCTCTCAAAATAGAATCTAGCGTTCTAAAACCCGCAAAATCCATATATATTTTATCTGAAGGAATACCTCTTTTTATTAAATCTTTCTTCATTCTAGCAGGCTCATTATAATACTTTGTGGCATTATCCCCAGATACCAAAATAGCCCGAACTTTGCCTGCTTTGTATAGCTTAATAGCAGCATCTATTCTGTATTTGTAAAAATAATTTATCTTACCTCTACGCACATATTTAGCAGTACCAAGTACCAAAGCTACACCTCTTTTAGGCATATTTTGAATAGACGAATATATCCGACCTTTGGAACTATCACTTACAAATATATCTATAGACAACACAACAATAACAAAAATAATAACTATAAAAAAAATACTCTGCCACAATTTTTTTACCATTATTTATTATTGCTTATATTTGCTTAATAATCTGTTAAATAGGTATAGAAACTTATATGGCAATGCAAAGTCTACACTAATCTACATTATTTCTATTTGGTAAATCTTTATGCTTTTTAAATAACTCTAATGCAAATACAATATTCTCTTTATCATTACTTACCAAGTCTTCTGCCCACTCAGTAAGAGAACTAAAGAAGTAGTATTTTAATTTTGGGGTATTCTGCTCCCAATCATTAATAGCCTCTTTTATCTCATCTTGACTACTAAATCTATGATGTCTAATATCGTACAAAATATGCAACATTTTATAAACTGTATATCTTTCTGTATCTTTTTTATCAAAGAGTATATCATATCTATCCCTAAACTCTTTAGGTAAATCTTCATCTAGAAATAGATAAATTCTTAATAAGTTATTATATCCCCATTGATTTTGATTAATTTCAAAAGAGGTTTCATACCACTCTTTTGCATCAGGATATAACTTTTGCATCATATATATAGAACCTATATTATTGTATGCTAAGTCTATATCTGGATTAATCTTTATAGCTCGCTTATTACACTTTATAGCTTCTTGATATAATTTATATTGCTTTTCATAGTAAGCTTTATTTCTATACGCATGTCCTAATGCAATATATCCATCATAATTATTAGTATCATAAAAAAGTGCCTCTTTGGCTAAATTTATAGATTTTGAGTAATCTCGTTTTACAACATTAAAAATTCTAGCTTTTAAATTGTATGACATTACCAAACTTCTATTTAAATTAAGAGATAAATTTAATGACCTTATGGCACCGTCATACTGCCCCTCTTTCTCTTGTATAAAAGCTTTTAAGTAGTAAATAATAGCCTTTTCATATTTCGTATAACTCTCATTTCCTATTAATTCATCTACAATTTTATTAGCTTTTCTATACTCTTTACTAGCTATATGAAATAGTATAATTTTTCTATAATCTTGTAGCGTTCTTTTACTTAAAGGCTTAAATCTAATGGCTTTAATTTGATACTCAAAATAGTGCTTATCTTCAATCGAAAACTCACTATCAGAGATATCATTCTCCATAATTTTAGAAGAGAGCCCTTCGATTGCTTCACTTCCTTTCTCTTCTAATTGTACTTTTAAATTTTCTATCTCTTCATCAGACCTTTTTTTAAACTCTTCTATTTGATTTTGCATATCCAAAATCATTTTATTAAGATTCTCTTTAATTGGTTGAACTTCTCTATTTACAAAATCATCTCCATTTTTTTCTAACCACTCTTCAACAGTGTGTCTAGCTTCGCTATTACTTTTGAAACTAAAGAAAAATACAATAATAGTAATCAATACCCCAAAAATTGTGGCTACAATAGCAAATCTATCAACAGAATTACTGATATTATCAATTCTATCTTTTACATACCCAATATGTACATCTGTCTCTTTAATAGATTTTTTAGCAATATCTAAATCGTGCTTCAATGATAGTTTAGTAACATCTTTAAAATTTTGAAACTTTAACTCTTGCTTCTCAAGTTCAGAATTTAGCATATTCTTAGTTACAAATGTATCTTTAGCAGACGCAAAAGAGAATAATACTCCAATATAAAATAAAACTAAAAAAATAACTCTCATAAAACCCTCTATAGCAAATTTGGGCGTATTATACATAACTTTTAACACTATAAAGCTATAAAAAAGGTAAAAAATATAAATTAAGTGCTTTTTTGAATTTAATGCGAATTTATGATACTAAAATTTAAATATGTTCTAAAACTTTAAAAGCTTGATAGTGCTCTTTTACATCGTGGCATCTTACTATGCTAGCTCCTCGCTCTACTGCTTTGCTGTGGATTATTAGGGTTCCTGGTAGGCGTTCTTCGGTTGGGGTTGGGGTAATCATATCTATCATTGATTTTCGGCTTGCTCCTATTAAGAGTTCACATCCAAAATGGGTAAAGTGGTGGTGGGCTTTTAACAGTTCTAAGTTATGCTCTAAGCTCTTGCCAAAGCCTATGCCTACATCTAAAATTATATCTTCTCTACTAAGTCCTAGCTCTTCGCATTTTGCTATCTGTTTAGCGAAAAAATCATCTACTTCGCTTACTACACACTCATATTTTGGATTTTTTTGCATACTCTCTGGGGTACCTTGCATATGCATAATGCAAAGTTTTGCTCCATATTCCACAGCTAATTTTATAAGCTTCTCGTCTCTTGCACCTGTTATGTCGTTTATAATTTTAAAGCCACATTTTAAGGCATACTCTACAACTTCTGCTGTGTAAGAGTCTATACTAAATGTTGCTTTTTCGTAAAGTTTTTCTGTTTTGATAGTATCGAGAATATCTTTTACTCTTGCAAGCTCTTCTGACGCACTTACAGCTTTAGAACCTGGACGACTAGATACTCCGCCTATATCGATAATATTAGCACCGTCATTTATCATCTGCTCTATCTGATTTACTGCTTCTTGTCCAACAAAGCGGCTACCGCTAAAGAAGCTATCACTATTTGCATTAATTACACCCATAATTTTAAGCTCAAATTTTTTACTTGAAAGTAGTGATTTTAAAACTTTTGCAACTTTTTTTAACCCAAATGGTTGTGCTAACTCTTTTCTTGCTAATCGCTCTAGTTGGCGTTTTGTGCCTATTAGCAAGCAGTCGTAATACTCTTTTTCGCAAATTATTACGCCACTTGGCACTGCTAGCTCGGCTCCTACACTTAAGGCATCTTGTTTTAGTATATTTACAGCTGGTGTTTTTAACTCTTTTATCTTTACAAATACAAGCTCGGCTTTTTTAGCCATTATCTTTATGCCACCGCCCTCTACGCCTAGCTCCTTTAAGTAAGCTGTTACATCTTGTGGTTTAGAAATTTCGTATATTCTCACTGTTTTACTCTTCTTCTCTTTTTTGCTAACAGTTTTAAAAGCACTGTAGTAATTACAAAATCTGCTGGTGAGCCTAAATCTAGGGCTACTCTTGCATTGCCCAAAATCTCTAGTGTAGCTTCGTCTAAATTAAAGGCATCGCTTTTTATAGCATCTTTTATAATTTGCTCGACTATTGGCATTGCATCTTTTGGTTTTAAGCGTTTTTGCTCTTGAATAAAGCTATAAACCTCATCTAGTGTTAAGTTCTTAAAATTCAAATTTAACTCTATAGAGCTTTCATTAGAGTCTAAACTATTTACTGGAAGTCTCGATTTTATAGTTGGCAAAAGTGCCGATTTAGAAGGTGTTATTAGTATAAACTCTTTATTTTTTGGTGGCTCTTCTATAACTTTAAGCAACCTATTTTGCACCACATCAGAGAATTGATTAGATGCTAAGCAGATAAATATTTTCTCTACCGAAGAGAGGTAAGCTTTGGCAATTACTTCGTTAGCATCACTAACTTTAAAGCTCTCGTCCTCTTTTATAAAAAGCTCAAAGCCACTACCATCTGGAGCGACCTCTTTTAGCTTTTCTATTGCCCCATTAAAGTCCTGTGTAATTAGTACTTGGCTTATGGGCTTGATTCTCAAAGTTCTATCTCTCCAATTAATGCTGCATCTAATGCTCGCTCTAGTAACTTAAATGATTGTATAAGTTTTATATCTATATATGGGTCGTTACCATTTAAGCTAAAAAGCCCCTCTATTTCTCGATTTAATCGCCAAATCAGGCTACCTTTATCTTGCTCGATATACTCATAATGCTTATGCTCACCACTACCAATATACCAAAAGAAGTAACCATTTTCAAACGAAATATCTAGCATATCGTATAGATAATCTAACTCGTTAGCATCATTTAAATTATAAGCTGACGGAAAGATGCCATCTATATTATAAATTGGAATAAACGGTCTATTGTTGCTAAGTTTGTTTACTCTATCTAAAATATAGTCACCATACCACTTAAAACCTCTATCGGTTACGATAATAACGCTCTGCCCCTCAAGAATCTTTTTTAGGGCATTTTGAACTTGCGGAATCCAGCTAAAACGAAGCTCTTCCATCCAACTAAAACACGAATCTTCGTCTCGTATAGCTTGGAGTGTCCAGTCGTTAAAGTCCATTATTTATCTAATCCGTAAACTTCGTGCAGTACTCTTACAGCTAATTCGCTAAACTTTTCATCTATTACCATAGATACTTTTATCTCGCTTGTAGAAATCATTTCGATATTTACGCCGTTCTCTGCCAAAGCTGTAAATGCACTTGCTGCTACACCACTGTGACTTTTCATTCCAACACCAACAATAGATACTTTTGCTACACCTTCATCGTAATCTGCACCATCTACATCATGGTCAAAGCTCTCCATAGCTGCTTTTGCCTGAGCAATTTCACTTTGTGGAACAGTAAAGCCAAGGTTAGTAGTACCATTTTCACTAGCATTTTGAATTATCATATCTACATTAATATTTTCGTTTGCCAATTTTGTAAAAATCTCTGCTGCAATTCCTGGGCGGTCTGTTACGCCTCTTAACGAAACCCTTGCTTGATTCTTATCTAATGCTACGCCACTTACTAAAACCTCTTCCATACTATCCCCTTTTTCATCTGATATAACTGTACCTTCACCATCGCTAAAACTGCTTTTTGCAATAATTTTAACACCCATCTTTTTTGCCAACTCTACCGAGCGGTTTTGTAAAACTTTTGCCCCAAGGCTTGAAAGTTCTAGCATCTCATCATAAGATATATAATCTAATTTTTTAGCCTTTGGTTCAATGCGTGGGTCGGTTGTATATATGCCATCTACATCGCTATAAATTTCGCAAGCGTCAGCTTTTAAAGCACCTGCTAATGCTACTGCACTCAAGTCGCTACCACCACGCCCTAAAGTTGTTACTTCGCCATTATGATTAATACCTTGAAAACCTGCAACAATTATAATATTGCCATTTCTAATCTCTTCTTGTAATCTTTCGGTATTAATAGACTCTATTCTTGCGTATGTATGTGTATCATCTGTTTTTATACCAGCTTGGCGACCAGTTAGTGCAATAGTTTTATGTCCCATCTCATTTAGTGCAATCGCTAAAAGTGCAGCTGTTACTCTCTCGCCAGAGCTAAGTAACATATCCATCTCTCTTTTGCTTGGATTTTTAGAGAAGTGGTGAGCATACTCTATAAGTTTGTTTGTCTCTCCACTCATCGCTGAGACTACTACTACTAAATCTTTGCCCTCTTCTCTAGCTTTTGCAACACGAGATGCTACATTTTCTATCCGCTCTAGCGTACCAACACTTGTACCACCATACTTTTGAACCACTAACATTAAATAAATCCCTCTTTCTTAAAGTATTCAATAACTCTTTTGTAAGCCCTACGCTTCATATACAAAGCCTTTTTAAAAAGCTCCGCCTCTGTTACATAAGTATAATCCTCAAACTCTGGCGTAATATCTTTGTTTAAATCTATCACCGCACTCTCTTTTAACCGAACCAAAAAGTACTTCTGGTTTTGCCCCTTATATGGATATTTCTTATCGCATTTGCTTTTGTTATTTGGGAAATCGTAGCTAATCCACTCTGGAAATTGTGCTATTATCTCGACTTCGTTTGTGCCTATCTCTTCCATTAATTCACGCAATAGAGCCTCTTCCAAGCTTTCACCTTCGTCTATTCCACCTTGTGGAAATTGCCAAGCCCTTCTTATACCTTTACGCTTTGCTAAAAAGAACAATCCACTCTCTGAAAAATCGTGCGACAAAACTACAGCTGCAACATTGGGGCGATAATCTTTTTTCTTACTCATAATGTGTACCCCATTTAATCATATTTCTATAAAATTCTGATAAAATTCTACCCAAAAAGCTATTAGAGACCTCTTCAATATTTTAAAAATATTGAAAAAAATATTAAAGGCTAAAAATGCTAACTTATATCCATATTCCCTTTTGTGACTCTAAATGCCACTACTGTAGTTTTAACTCTTATACCAACTTACACGATAGAATTGCTAACTATATGCAAGCACTAAAGAGCCAACTACTTTGGGATTTAGAGCGTTTTAATGTAGAACCAAATAGCTTAGAGACACTTTTTATAGGCGGTGGCACACCATCTTGCGTAGAGCCAAAATATTACGAAGAAATATTTAAAATTCTAAAGCCATACCTAATAGAAAATGCCGAAATAACTACCGAAGCGAACCCAAACTCTGCCACAAAAAAGTGGCTAGAGGGTATGCAAGCAATAGGTATAAATCGCGTAAGTTTTGGTGTGCAGAGTTTTAATAATAAAAAACTACAAGAGTTAAACCGAGCACACAATGCACAGGAGGCAATAGAAGCTATAGAAAATGCCCACAATATTGGAATAAAAAATATTTCTTTAGATATAATTTACGACTTTTACAACGACACTAAAGAGTTAATTACAAGCGATTTAAAACAAGCTTTTTCCCTGCCGATTAACCATATTTCAGCGTACGAGTTAACAATAGAGAAAGCTACAAACTTTAGCAAAAGACCAGAGGTAAAAAAAGGTAGCGAAAGTTTAGGCTACCACTTAAAAGAGTTAGTAACAGAGCAAGGCTTTACACAGTACGAAGTATCAAATTATGGTACATACCAAAGCCAACACAACACAGGCTATTGGCAACACAAAAAGTATTTAGGCATTGGAGCAGGTGCAGTTGGATATAAAAACAAAGAGCGTTACTACCCAAATACAAATATTGATAACTATATAAAAGAGCCTACAAAGATGCGAATAGAAGAGCTTACTAAGCAAGATATTTTGACTGAAAAAATATTTCTAGGGCTTCGCTCCTGCGTTGGAGTAGAGCAAAATATTTTAACAAAAGAGCAAATTAAACAGGCAGATATTTTAGTTCAAGAAGATAAATTATACTTTAAAAATGGAAACTATTTTAATAAAGAGTACTTTTTAAGTGATGAATACTCACTGTTTATAATGCAAAATTAGATACAATTAAGCAAAAAATTTTAGGATACTATATGTTTGGACTAGGCTTTACAGAGATACTACTAATTGCAGTTGTCGCACTACTTTTTATCGGACCAGATAAGCTACCAGATACAATGAAAACAATCGCCAGAACATTAGGCAAAGCAAAAAGAATGTTTGATGATACAAAAGATACTATTCAAAACGAACTTAGGATAGATGAATTAAGAGAAGAAGCCTTAGGATACAAAGCAGAAATAGAGAAAGCTAAAAAAGATTTAAGTGCATTTAAAAATGTTGCTAATAAAGAGATAGAAGAGATTGCAGAGAGTGCTAAAATAGATACCGAGTTTGAACCAAAAGATATAAATGACGATAGCGACTTATTTGACGAATTTGACAAAGCAGACAAAGAGTTCGAAGAGTTAGAACAAGCCGAAACTATCACAAAGCCTAAACCAACGAAAGAACCGAGTAAAACTAAAGACCCATACGCAAATAGCAATCAAGAAGAGCGTTTCGAAGAGTTAAAAAGAGAGCAAGAAAAAGAATCTACAGAAGAAGAGACACAAACAGTAAATTTCAAACACTTAAAAACTAAGGAAAGCTAATGTTACAAGGAGTTAAGCCACACTTAGTGGAACTTAGAAAAAGAATATTTATATCAGCACTTGCTCTGATAGTTGGATTTGTAGTATCATTTATCGCATATAAACCAATTTTAGATTGGGTAACAGCTCCACTAGAGAAAGCATTAGTGCAAGTAAATAAAAAGGTTCAAAAAACCAAAGCAGGCGAGTGGAAGATTGCCGATAAAGATAGTAACTTTACAATTACAAAGAATGAAGCTAACAATACTACATCTCTTGTTGATAAAGCTTTGAATAATGCAAATAGAGTGCTAGATAGCAACTTCTCTACAAAAACCGAAAAAATGTTAGCAAGTTCAATAAAACAGTTAGCCGAACAGACAAAAATGCAAGCAGTAAAAAGCAATAGTGCTGGTGGAAGTGTACTTTGGGGAAGTGTTACAACCAACCAAATTGGTGGTGTATTTATTGTTGCTGTAAAAGTATCACTATATGCTGCTATATTCTTAGCCTTACCAATTATTTTATGGCAATTCTGGCTATTTGTTGCTCCTGGTCTTTACGATAACGAAAAGAAGATGGCTTTACCTTTCTTAATTGGAACTACAGTAATGTTTGCTGTTGGGGTACTATTTGCATACTATGTAGTTACACCTTTTGGTTTCCAATTCTTAATAACATTTGGTGCATTTTTATACACCCCACTTATTAATATAGAAGATTATATAGGTTTTTTTGCAAAAATTCTATTTGGTTTTGGTTTAGCATTTGAGCTACCAATGATAGTTTACTTCTTAGCATCTATAAAGTTAGTAACAGAAAAAACACTTTTAGATGTATTTAGATACGCTATTGTTATTATATTTATTGTTGCAGCACTTTTAACACCACCAGATGTTGTTACTCAAATGTTAATGGCGGCACCATTAATTATGCTCTATGGTGTATCTATTATTGTAGCAAAAATTATCAATCCATATAAACCAGATAGCGACGAGGAAGATAGAGAAGATGAAGAAAATGACACTAAAAGTGAACAAAAGCAGATAGAGCATGAGTAACAAAGATTTACTAACATCCTCTTATGATTACAATTTACCAAAAGAGTTTATAGCCACATCTCCTGCCCGTCCAGCAGATAGTGCTAAGCTTTTAGTTTATAATAGAGCAGAAAAATCAATAACTCACACAACATTTGCAAATATTTTAGAGTATATACCTACTAATTGTAGCATATTTTTAAACGACACAAAAGTTATAAAAGCTAGAATTTATGGTAAAAAAAGTAGTGGTGGAAAAGTAGAACTACTTGTTATAAAACCTTTGCCAGAGAATAGATACATTGCAATGGTAAAAGGGCGTATAAAAATAGGCACAACTATTGAGTTTGAGCAAAACTTAAGAGCCACAATAGAGGATTTAAATGAAGATGGCAGTCGAGTAGTAAAGTTTTATCAACAAGATGTAGAGTTAAACTTCGAGCAATTAGTAGAAGTTTTAGAGCAAATCGGGCATATTCCACTACCGCCATATATGAACCGTGAAGATTGCGAACAAGATAAGTTAGATTATCAAACACTATTTGCAAAAGAGGATGGCTCTGTAGCTGCTCCAACTGCTTCTTTGCACTTTACACCACAACTTTTAGAAAAACTTTACAACAAATTCGATGTTCACACTTTAACTCTACATGTAGGAGCTGGAACTTTTAAGCCAGTAGATGCCGAAAATATTCAAGAACACCCTATGCATTCAGAATATTACAAGATACCAAAAAATGCACAAAGTGTTATAGATAGAGATAAAAAAATATTAGCTGTTGGCACAACAGTTACAAGAACAATAGAGTTTTATGCACGCACTAAAAAACCTAATGGAGAGTGCGATTTATTCTTGCACCCACACAATAAACCTATACGAGTAGATTATCTGCTTACAAATTTTCATCTACCAAAAAGTACACTAATTATGCTTGTTAGTGGCTTTTTAGGCAGAGATGAAACTTTAAAATTGTATAATGAAGCAATACAAAAAGAGTATCGCTTCTACAGCTACGGAGATGCAATGCTTATAATTTAAGGAGTTAATATGGCAACAGTTAGCGAACATTTGGGCGTAGAAAATCTTTTACTAAACCCAAGTAATTATACACTACATATTGCAATAGCACTAATTGCAATTACCTTAATATGGTCAATAGTACACGAAATGAGAAAACCACTTAAAGACCCAAATGAAAATGAAGATACAAAGAGGATGAATGACATTCTTAAAGACTAAATATTTATCTTTTTTGATATTAACAATACTTTTTACTGGATGTTCAAAATATGACTTCTCTATTCATAAACCAAAAGTTAGATACAAGCCTTCTATATATGCATTAGATAAATTAGATGCAAGAGCACTAGGTAGGAAATATGTTTGGGCAGAAGAGGGACCATACTGTTACGATTGTTCAGGGTTAACATACTATAACTTTGGAACTATGGGGATAGAGATACCAAGAGTTGCCAATGCTCAATATAGAAAAGGTACACCAATTCCTAGAAGCGAACTTCAAAAAGGCGATTTAGTATTTTTTGGAAATGGTTCAAGAGCAACACATGTTGGAATATATATAGGAAATGGAAAATTTGAACATGCAAGTAGTGCAAAAAGAAGAGTAGTAATAAGTTCATTAGATAAACCATACTATAGACGCCATTACATGGGTGCAAGACGATATCATAACTTTTATAATGTTCCTAAATTTAAATCACAGCAAGTAATTGTTAATAAGCAAGCAACACAACAAACAATTGGCAAGCCACAATTCACTACTGCACCGATAATAAAAACACGACAAGCAATGCCAATGCAGAGAGTTAATAATAGTATAAATGGGTCATACTACATAATGGCGGGTAGCTTTGTAAACTACCCAAGTGCACTTATTACTAAACTAGAACTTAGTGGTATGAAAGTAAGTACAAAAAAACAAAATGGATATTACAAAGTACTTGTTGGACCGTTTAACTCTGCTAGCGAAGCACAACAAAATATAAGTTATAATTACACTTTATTATCCAATGCAAATATAATTAAAGGTTAAACTTGAAGATACTACTAGCCCCAAGCGAGACAAAAAAAGAGGGAGGAGATAGCAAATTTGATTTAAACTCTCTAATGTTAAGCCAAAAATTAACCCCAGCTAGAGAAGAGTTATTTAATGAATACAATAAAATTGTAACAAGCAACAATTTAGAGCAACTTAGCAAAATGTTTGGGCTAAAAAAAGAGGCAGATATTCTAAAATACTCTAAAGATATAAGCTCTACCCCTACCCTAAAAGCAATACAACGCTACACAGGCGTAGCTTTCGACCACCTAGAATACGAAAGCTTAGAGCAAGAAGCACAAGAGTATATAGACAAAAATGTTATACTATTCTCCAACCTATTTGGAGCTATAAAAGCAAACGACAAAATCCCACTATACCGCCTAAAACAGGGCGAAACTATTGGCGAACTAAACCCAGCAAAAATATATAAAACAGCTCTAAAAGAGCCACTAGATAACTACTTAGAAAACGAAGATATAATAGATATAAGAGCTGGCTTTTACGACAAATTCTACAAGCCAAACAAGCAATACACAACCCTAAAATTCCTAAAAGGCGGCAAAGTGGTAAGCCACTGGGCAAAAGCCTACCGTGGGATTGTACTTAAGCATATAGCTCAAAACCAGATAACAACTATTGCCAATTTTATAGCCATGCCAATTAAAGGCTTAGAGCTATTAGAGATTAGAGAGGGTAAACAGAAGCAAGAACTAATCTACCAAATAGAGGAGTAGAGATGAAAAAAAATCTATTCGAAATGGGAGCAAACTTCGAAGATGGCTGGAGTAGCGATAATAAGAGTAAACCCAAAAAATCAAAACAAGAGATAAAAGAGCCAGCAAAACATCAACTACACACTGCCAAAGAGAAACGCCGAGGAAAAGTAATAACCGTAATAAAACCATTCTATTTAGAGCCAAACGAACTTAAAAAGTTACTAAAAGAGCTAAAATCCCGCCTTGGAAGCGGTGGCACTATTAAAGACAACACCCTTGAACTACAAGGCGAAGTTTCCTTAAAAGCCAAAGGGTTACTGCAAGCCAAAGGGTTTAGATTTAAAAAATAGGGAGCAACAATGAAACCAACAGATTTTAAAATGTACGGAAATCCAATAGTACCTGAAAATGCCTCTGGAGAACTTAAAGAAACATACAATGAACTTAAAAAAATGTTTAACTCAATCATGCCACATATCCAACTACATGCAACTTATGCACTAGAGGATATGAAGTGCTTCACCGATCCAATGAAATTATCAAGAAATCACCCTGAAATTCCATTAATATGGTTTGCTTTAATGAGGTTATATGTTGCCTTTAAAGATGATTTTCCCTACTGTAAAGTACTTAATATAAAAATGTTGCAAGACCTTGGAATGAAAGATACAGATATAAATCGATACCTAGATAATATTAATGAAGCACCTATCGATAAAAAGCTAATTCTCCTCTTGAAAAAAGCTATCAAGAGTATCTACGATTCACATAATTTTAAGCAAAAAGATTTTGAAGAACTCTATAAAGCTGGTTTTTCAGATAAAACAATCTATCAAGCAGTTACATACTCTACGGGATTCGCAGGAATTGCTCGACGACTCAATACATATATAGTCAAAGAGAGTTTCACTGCTTAAGAAGCTCCAGCTTCCTAAGCCTATATTAATATAATCCTACTCCCACACTTTTACTCTATATCGATCTCTTTTTTATAAAGATAACTATGACTACTATCTACTGTTTCACTCCAAGCTATGACAATTTTACCATTATCGTTTATTGCTATATCGTAGCTCAAAACCTCTTGCATTCCTATATAATCATCAGCTTTCGGTTTTTGCCAACTATCGTGATTATATTTTGCTATATATAGACGATTTTTGCCTTTATATTTTTGTATCCAAGCTAACGCAGCTTGTCCGTTATTGTTTACTACCACTTTTGGGAATAGTGCATCAGAGCCTGTATCTGGACTTATTGCCTTTGTATTATCACTTATAGTTGTTACGCAAGAGCTAGCATCATATCTAACTGTATATATAACTCTTTTATTAGCAGTTTGTTGTGACCAAGCAATAATAGTAAAACCGTTATCATTCATATCGGTACTAACTATTCCTCCTAATAGAGGGCTTTGCTGTTGAACTGTATTTACATCAATAAAATCATTCATATTTGACGGCTTGTGCCATGCACCATTACAATATTCAGATGTATATATATGTGCTTTTTTACTATTATAATCATAATTAGCCCAAACTAATACCTTATTGCCATTTGTATCCATTGATGATTTACAATCTTCACTAAATCCGCCATTATTTAGACTTAAATATTTATTATTATTTGGCATAATCCACATTGGATTGTTTCCTACTACAAAATCCCCACCATAGATATTGTATTTACTGCTGTTATTGCTCTCTTTTTGCATCCAAGTAGTAAAACCAGAGCCATTTTTAAAAGATATAGATGTTAAATAGGGATATATTTCACCACCATTTACCGCCCCTATATTATCATTTAAATTAGTAGGTATATACCAATGCCCATTAATGTAAGAGCCAGAATAGAGTTTCAAATCTTTAAAATCACCTGCCCCAGCAACCCAAGTAGCTAAACCATTACCATTTTTATCCATTGCCACTTTTGGTAAAATACTTAAACTGCCATAAGCATCTATAAAATTATCCGGCTTCCAAGAGCCATTTTTATATAGAAACATAGCTACTCTAGAGCTAGTTTTAGTATTCCCATTTACGACTTTACCTACTATTTCAGTAGTAAGAATAATAGCTGTATCATCACTATAAAGTGCTACATCAGAATTGTTAAAGCCTATCATCGCATGTAAAAATTTACTAACATTATCCCAACTTTTCATCGCATCTTGCTCTTTTTTTGGCAATTCCCAGTTGCCATTTAATTTATCGGCTCTATATAATGCAGAGTGTGAGCAATCTAAACTATTATTGCTACAACCTTTCTCTTCTTTATACTCTTTCCAAATTATAATACTTCTATCATTGTTGCTTTTTACATGAATATCATCAATAGCATAAGATTTATACTCTTTATTAATAGGTATATTAATAGGCTTCATACCCTTTGCTTTAGGTGGATTACCACCACCGCCACCACAACCTGTTACTATTAAAGTTACAATAGTTGATATAATTAATTTTTTCATAGTAAGCTCCTTATATATCTTCATACTATAAGTATAACTCATAATTGTGACAAAATTGTTACAATTCACACTATGCACAATCTTGATTAAAATTTTGCAACTTAAATCGCATATAGAGTTTTTATTTTGAGTTATAATTATATTTGTTATAAACCCAGATTGTGTATTAGAATTGCTTTGTAATTCTAATGCATAATCTGGCTTAAAGCATATAAGGAGTCAATTATGGCACAAATCATATTGCGTGGGCGTGGAGAAGTTGTAAGCTTTTATAATCTTGGCGAAGATTTGGGTTTAGATGTAGAAAGTTACAATACTAGCTCTCAAAAAGGGCAAGAAGAGCTTTACGAAGCGGTAAAAGAGCGAATTGATAGCAAAGAGATAGATGCTCTCTCCTCTATACTGCAAATGCGTCTGTTATATGCTGGTAATATGCAAGTAATTATTGATAATAAATCCTTTGAAGTCGAAGATTTAAAATTAAAAAATAGAGACTTACAAGAGATTTTTACCTCTATTGATAATATCAAAGAGGGCGATGTTTTCTATTTGCAAAAAAGAGTTGGAGATGGAGAATTCAGTTTCGATGTTAATTGTGACAATTTAACAAAAGAACAAGTTGAACTCTCTTACATAGAGTGTAGTGACAATGCATTAGATGTAATAAAAGATGACATTCAAGAGAGTCTATGCGATACAGTAGATATAGATAAAATTTTTGTTAAAGATGCTGTAATAGAAGAGGCTAACTCTTATTTTGATGCTACTGTAATTATAGATGAGCTCTATCGTGCAAAATTTGATAAAGAGTCGCAAACTTATATTTTAGAGCGTTTAAGTGTAGGTGGCGAGAGATTAATTGGCACAGACTGCTATGTTGATGATTTTGAAAAAAATTAAATTAAAAGGAGTATATTATGAAAGTTTTAGTTGGAGATAAAGTAGTAACAGTAAATAGAGGCGAATTAAAAGTTTATGTAGCAAATCCTAGAACCCTGGAAGCAGAAGCAGGATTAAAAGAAGACGAAGTTAAATTAGATTTAGAACTCGATAAAGACTATATTCAAGCACATAAAAAACTACAAGACTTAGTAAGTGACGAAGCAGGTAGATTTAAAGGAGACACTCAAAAAGATGGTGCAAGTATCGGAGAAGAACATAATTTAGAGTCAGAAATTCAAAAACGAATCTATAAAGATATCGAAAGCGATTTAGAAGAGATTCTAAAAGAGGCACCAAAAAAAGTTTTCCTAACAATTAACGAAGAGTTTGCAAACGAAATTTTAAATGAAGTAGATAAAACTCTGCAAGAGAAAATAGCAAAAGTTATAAAAAAAGATTATGTAAAATTAGATAAAGAGGAGCTATTAGAAAAAATAAATAGCTAGTAATATCTTCGGTGCGAACTATCAATCGCACCACACTACCAATGCACCACAAATACCCATGCGATAGAATGATATCTCTCAATCTATAATAAATAACTATAAATTCATAAGCATAGATAGCAAATTTAAAATGTATGATTGTTAGTTGCTATAACTCATCAAATGTAATAAACCTATAATGACTTATCTCTAGTATAAATATCGGCAACAAAATACAATTTTGTTGCCAGTAAAAATCTACAGTAAATTTATTTACTGTTCCTGCCCAATTTGAGATTTTCGGAAAAAGAGATTTGTTTAATTGTAGTGTTAAGAAAATGCAGCTGTTTGAAGCCGATAGGCTGAGTTTTGCATTTTTAACGGAAATTAAACAAATCTCTCGAAAATCTCATCTTTTGTGCAATTTTTTTGCTTCGTTTTTTTCTAAAAAAAATGGGGAGAGAGACCTATACAGAATTAAAAGTTAAGAATTAAAATTGTATACTTGTTATAGGAGCATATACATTGCGTAATGCAGAGACTGTGAGAAAACTTAGGCTACAATGGAAATGAGACTTTAGTCTCATCTTATTATTACCATTTATTGGTAGTATACTTGTAAGACTAAAGTCTCACTTCCAGGAAATAATAAGTTTTTTCACAATCTAGCACTTACGCAACAAGATAAAGCTCTAGAGCTTTGGGACGAGATAAAATTCAGCCACTCAACTTTAAACCATACTCACTACTCAAATACAAAAGAACTTCTGCATTTCCTATTGCATCATCAAGTGCATTATGTGTATGCTTAGTAACCCTTAAGTGTTTAATATTCTCTTTAAAATCACATTTAATACCTTGATAAACACTTCTTAAATTTGTAGAATTATAACCAAAAGGATTTGAGCCTATATATTTATGAAAGTAGTAGTTAATAAATTGCCAATCGAAGCCATTGTTATCAGATATAAAATATGGTTTGCCTATGCTTGAACCCTCTATCCACTCTTTAAACTCTTGCATTACAAGCTGTGGGTCTGCAAAGTTAAGTGTCTGTTCTCTAGTAAAACCACAAATAGCTAATGCATCACTAGAGTAATTATTGCTAATTGGTTTTAACTCTCTATAGAAAGTTTTATTCAAACCATCTTCTACAATAACAGCACCAATACTAAGCATAGAGTAATCAGGTGGGTATAAACCATCTGTTTCTATGTCTATGCTTATCCAACTCATTAATGGTCTAGTATCTGCTCTAAGAATAGTTTTAGTCTATCACTCTCTGGATTATTAAAGAATGTCTCTGGGTCATTCTCTTCTACTATTTGTCCGGCATCCATAAATATCACTCTATCGGCTACTTTTCTTGCAAAGCCCATTTCGTGGGTAACACACACCATTGTTTTACCCTCTTTGGCTAGGTTTATCATAACATCTAAAACCTCTCCAATCATCTCTGGGTCTAGGGCAGATGTTGGTTCGTCAAATAGCATAATATCAGCACCCTTACATAGTGCTCTAGCTATTGCAACACGCTGTTGCTGTCCGCCTGATAGTTGGTTTGGATATTTTTGAGCTTGTTCTGCAATATTTACTTTTTTCAAATAATGCATAGCTGTCTCGACGGCCTCTTTTTTAGATTTACCATAAACATGCATTGGTGCTAATATTAAATTTTCTAAAATAGTTAAGTGTGGAAATAGGTTAAAGTGTTGAAATACCATATCTACTTTGGCACGAACGGCTCTAAGGTTTTTAACATCGGCATTTACCTCTATACCCTCTACCAAAATTTTACCCTCTTGATACTCTTCTAAGCGATTTATACATCTAATCATCGTAGATTTTCCAGAGCCAGACGGTCCAGCGACTACAACAATTTCGCCTTTTCCTACTTTTAAATTAATATCTTTAAGAACATGAAAATCACCATACCACTTATTTACATTATCTAATGTAATCATATTTTGTGATAAATCTTTTTTTGTACTATTTTCTGCCATTTCTAATCCCTATTATTAGTATCTAGTTTTTTCTCAAGACGCTTTGAGTATCTTGACATTGCGAAGTTAAATACCCAGTATATTAATGCAACAAAGACATAACCTTCGGTATCAAAGCCTAGCCAATCTCTATCGCTAGCTGTTAATTTAACCATAGATAAAAGGTCAAATAGACCAATAATCATAACAAGAGATGTATCTTTAAACAAGCTGATGAATGTTCCAACTAAGTTTGGAATTGCCACTTTAATAGCTTGTGGTAAAATAATTAATCTCATCTTTTGCCAATAAGTTAAACCTAAAGCATCTGCTGCTTCATACTGCCCTTTTGGAATTGCCTGAAATCCTCCACGAATATTCTCTGCAACATATGCAGCTTGAAATAATGTAATACCAATTAATGCACGAGCCAATTTATTAAAATTTACACCTTCAGGAAAGAATAGTGGCAATACAATAGATGCCATAAAAAGAACTGTAATTAATGGTACACCTCTAATAAATTCAATATAAAATACACTTAGCGTTTTTATAATAGGAAGTTTAGATTGTCGCCCCATTGCAAGAAAAATACCAATAGGAAAAGAGAGAACAATACCAACAGTTGCAATAACTAATGTCAAAAGCAAACCACCCCATTTGCTAGGTTCTACAACTTCTAAACCAAATACTCCACCATAAAGTAAAATAAATGAAACAATAGGAAGTATTAAAATAGATGCTATCTTAACAGATTTAGGCACCCTATCTATCACAGCAAATGCCACAGTTAATGCACCCAATGCCATTGTAAGTTTAGCTCTCCAAAGTTCACTTTCAGGGTAGAATCCAAAAATAAACATTTTAAGCTTAACTCTTATAAATATCCAGCAAGCCCCATCACCTGTACAGTCTGCTTTTGTATGCCCAGCAAAATTAGCATCTATAAATGCCCATTTTACAAAAGGCGGAATAATTATGTATAATATATAAAGAGATAATAGAGTCATCAAAATATTCGAAGGAGATGACAATAAATTCTTTCTAATCCAAAAAATTATACCACTATCTTTTATAGGTGGCTTTTTGGCTGTTTTTAATTCATAAACTGCCATTATCTTTCCTTTATTTTCATTTTATGGTTAAACCAATTTAGAACTAACGAAACAATAATACTAATAACTAAATATGTACCCATTGTAATTGCCATTATCTCTAATGCTTGACCTGTAACATTTAAACTAGTCCCTGCAAATACCGTAACAAGTTCAGGATACCCAATAGCAGCTGCTAGTGATGAGTTTTTAATTAAGTTCAGATATTGGCTAATTATTGGCGGAATTGCTACCCTAATAGCTTGTGGTAAAATTACCAACTTGAGTGATTGCATTTTAGATAAGCCTAAAGCTTGTGCTGCCTCTTTTTGCCCCTTGTTTACCGCTTCGATACCACTTCTTATTGCTTCTGCAATAAAAGTAGCTGTATATATTGTAAGTGCAAAGAGCAGTGCTAAAAACTCTGGAGTATATGTTTTGCCACCCTCAAAGTTAAAGCCTTTAAGTACTGGATAATCAAAATTTATTGGCTTACCTGTTGCGTAATATGCGATAAGTGGTAATATTATAAGCAGAGCTAAATTAGTTGAGAACACAGGAAACTCTCTACCAGTCTCTTCTAATCTTTTTTTTGCCCACTTATGAATAAACCAGCCTAAAATTAAAGCAACAACTACAGCAATAGCAATATAGATTGAGCCATTTAAAAAGATAGGTTTAGGAACAAATATTCCTCTTTGATTAATAAATATTGAATTAAAAAAAGAGTAACTATGCCGAACAGATGGCATAGCTGCTAATACAACATTATACCAAAACAGTATTTGCAAAAGTACTGGTATATTTCTAAAAGTCTCTATATATGTAGCTGCTAACCTGCTAATAATCCAGTTACTAGAGAGTCTTGCTACACCAATAATCAAACCAAGAATAGATGTTAATACAATACCAAAGAATGATACAATAAGTGTATTTATTAAACCAACTTTATATACATCCCAATGTGTACTTTTTGTTGTATAATGGATTGGACTCTCTGTAATATCAAATCCAGACGAATGATTCAAAAAATCAAACCCTGTTTTAATGCCTCTTGCCTCGATATTTTGTGCTGTATTATGGGCAATATAGAGTGCTAATGCTGCAAATGCCACTATTGTTATCAGCTGATATAAAATACCCCTGACTTTCTCATCTCTTAAAAACGACACTTGACACCTTTATGATAGATTTAAAAAATAGTTATTATTGGTTAAGGGCACCTACATTGCCATTAAGTTAAGGATTCTATAACCATTTATTAGCTTTAAGCTCAAAGCCGAAAGCTAGCCACTTCGTCACTCCCACGGAAGTGGGAGTCCCCAATTTCAACTGCCTAAAAGTTGAAAAAGTGTTTTTTCGGCAGTTTAAACTGTGGATTCCCGCTCTCAAAGGAATGACGCAATGGCAGGCTTTGTACTTTAAACTTTATACATTATATAGAGTTAAAATTCTTAACTTAATGGCAATAAATGACACATATAATAACCATTACCTAAATCTACCGCAGAAAAACTGCGATAGCATATATTATCTAAATGGTGGAGAGTATAATAGTCCGCCTTTATTCCATAGAGCATTTAAACCTCTTTTAATTTTAAGAGGAGTATTAACACCTACATTTCTCTCGAACATTTCACCATAATTACCAACTTGCTTAATAGCATTTGCAAAACATCCAGGCTCTAGCCCAACATTTTTACACATTGTACCATCTTTGCTTAGCAATCTCTGAATCTCTGGGTCTTTACTAGTTTTTGCCATTTCATCAACATTTTTACTAGTTACACCCTTCTCTTCGGCTGTAATTACTGCATTTAATGTCCACTTAGCAATGTTAAACCACTGGTCATCACCTTGTCTTACAGATGGTCCTAATGGCTCTTTAGAGATAATATCTGGTAAAATTACATATTTACTAGGGTCTTTTGCCTTAGTTCTTTTTGCATATAATCCAGATTGGTCAGTTGTTAAAACATCACATCTACCTGCAAAGAATGCATCATCAACTTGACTGTTTTGATCAAAAGTAATTGCCTTATACTTCATACCATTAGTTTTAAAGTAATCCGCTAAGTTCATCTCTGTCGTTGTACCAGCTTGAATACAAACAGTTGCACCATTTAACTCTTTTGCACTCTTTACACCTAAAGATTTAGCTACCATAAAACCTTGACCATCGTAATAGTTTACACCTGCAAAGTTAATACCTAAAGTTGTATCTCTTGTCTCTGTCCAAGTTGTGTTACGAGAAAGTACATCGATTTCACCACTTTGAAGAGCTGTAAATCTCTCTTTTGCTGTTAGAGGAACATATTTAACTTTACTAGCATCCCCAAGTACTGTTGCTGCTAATGCACGACAATAATCAACATCTAACCCTCTCCATGTTCCTTTAGAATCTGCTTCTGCAAATCCTGGAAGTCCAGTACTAACACCACACTTTAATACACCCGCCTTTTTTACATCATCTAAAGTACCTGCTGTTGCTAGTGTTGCCACCATTGCTACTACTGCTGAAAGTTTAAACAATCTTTTCATACACTCTCCTTTTTATTTGTATATCTATAGTTTATTAGAATAAACTTTAAGTATTACTGAAGATTACTATTAATTATAGTTAAAATATAAAATTGCTGTACCAATTTACCACACTTATAATAATTATTAAAAATAATTGTATTAAACATACTGATTTAATTAATAAATTTTTATACGACAAAAGCCAAATTTACGATAATTTGATATTATTGACTGAAGTTACGCACTATATACAATATTTAACAAATCAAAAAAGTGACAAATATGAAAGAATAAATTCTCTCTCCTAGCTGAAGCTAAGAGTGATAATTTTTCTTTTATAGGTGTTGCTTTTTTGTTTTGCCCTATTGGGTAGCACAAGAGGGCACTTGACTTTAAATACAATTTAGGGCAAGTTAGCTTTGGCTAGCTTTTATTAAAAACTATTCACATTAAGCACCCTATTGTGCTATTAAATAATGTATATAGTGCGTAACTTCAGTTATTGAGAATATACCATTAAAACTAAAAAATAGATATAGAATATTTAACTTAATGGGCATTAATAAAGCTACCCTATAGTTATTAGCAACCCAAGTGGATTGCTAAGAATTAATTAATGGCAGCCACAACCACCATCAGTACTACAACATCCACTAGCACCACCAACTTGACCAGTTTGTGCCTCTTCTTCAGTTGCATCTCTTTCGCTAATTACTTTCACATTAAACATTAAATCTTTACCAGCTAATGGGTGGTTAAAATCTACTTTTACTGTGTTATCATCAAAATCAACAACATTTACCTGAATAGTTTCGCCATTTTGACCTTGTCCATATAAAGACATACCTTTCTCTAACTCAATTCCTTCGAATTGGTCTCTTGGTAACTCTTGAACTGCTTCTTCATCTCTTAAACCATAAGCCTCTTCTGCTTTTACTAAAATATCAGCAGTGTCGCCAGCATTCATTCCTACTAAAGCTTTTTCTAAACCAGGAATTAACTGTCCCTTACCAATAATAAACTCTAAAGGTGCTCCACCTTTATTACTATCTAAAACTTCACTTCCACCAGCTTCTGTTAATTCATACTCGATACCAACAACGCTGTTTTCTTCTTTGATTGCCATAATTTTCCTTTTTATAATAATAAAGCGATTTTAGCTTATTAGCCTTAAAACTATTTTAAATATTTCTTAGCTTCTTTTGCTTCTTGCGTATTTGGATATCCATCTACAACTGCTTTAAAGAAAATTTTAGCATCCTGCTTTTTCCCTTTTTTAGTTAAAGATATTGCTGTATGTAATAATAACTTACTCATATAAGAAGCATTATCGTTTAAAGTAGCACTCATTTGATAGTAATCTATAGCATCTTTATAACGACCTTTTTTATAAGATATCTCTCCTAAATAGAAATTAACAGATGCTTTTTTATAAGCTTTTTTCAACAACTCTTTAAAGCCAGTTTCGGCTTTTGTTAATCTATCTTTTGTAAAATTTAATACTGATTCTGTATATAAATCTTTATTAGATAAAGGTTTTACTTCTGCTTTTTTATTTTCTTTAATAGAGTTGTTTTTAGCTTCATTATTTGAAGTTTTTTCGCTAACACTATCTTGTATTTTTATTACTTGGGCAGGTCTAGCCTCTAGTTGTGCCACTCTTTGTGATAGTTGATTAACTATCTTTTCTAAGGTATCATTGTTTCTCTGTTTTAGCATTGAAATTTCATTAGATTGCCCATTTACAAGACTTTTAAGTCCTTCTATACTCTCTTTAAGTTGTGCTATTTGCTCTTTTAATTTAAAAATTTCTAAACTGTTTTTCTTAGCTATTGTAGAACTATCTACAAAATCTGAATCTGAATAGACAGATTGCTCTGCATAAGTTAAACTTGTTAAAAAAATTGCAATTATTAATATTTTCACTCTATTCATATTTATCTCCTACCAATCTATTGACTGAATTCTATTTATACCCATTTTAAATAGCTCGCTTATGTTTGCACTAATATTTACAAAACCAATAGAGTTACCTGCTTCTGTTCTTTTTATATACATTACAATATTCCCATCAAAACTAAATCTTGGAAATTGATTAATTCCCCCACTTGTCAATGGTCTTGTTTGAGTGCCACTGGTATCAGTTAAATAGATATTAAAACTATGCCTACTCTCTTTACTAGAATATACAACTTGTGTATCATATGTATCGCAAGAGCTATTATTACTTCCATGATGTACTAATTTTTGTACTAAACCTCCATTTATAGATGTTTTATAAATATTTGGATGCCCTTCTCTATTTGATACAAAAACTACGCTACTTCCACCATCTGCAAATTTTCCACCAACATCAATTCCACTAAAATTAGTAATTTTTTTTACATTTCCATTACTATATAGATAAATATCTGCTTGTGAATTTGGTGCCATTGTTAAAAGCAATCTACTACCATCTTTACTAACATCAGAACAAGCCAACATACCTGTCGAAGTTACAATTTTACTTTTAACACCAGTGTATATATTTAACTTATAAAGAGTTAATTTATCATTATCTCCATAATGACTGTAATACAATTCATGTTGCTTAGCATCAGCCCATTTTGGAAATAAATTTAAACCTCCACTCATAATTGTTTTTCTATATGTAAATGTATAATCTGCAAGTAAAATTTTAGTCTGTTTAGGTCCAACATATTGAGATAAAACAACATATCTATTTATCCAATCAATCGAAGGATATTTTAAAACCTTATTTATATCACTAACTGCTTTATGTATTAAAAATGGAGATTTTTCTAATCTACTCACACTATAGTTTTTAAGTAAAATTTGCTTCTTTGGATTTCCACTAAAAAGTTTTATATCCAAATTAGCTCCACCTGTTGGATTTTTTATAAATTTATAAATCAAAGTATATTTACTACTCCCACCAATAACCATAACTGGAGTATCATATCCAATAATGCTAATATTAGAATCTGCTTTAAAATGTCCACTTACTTTAAAGTCTGATAAAAATAATTTATTAACTTTTTTACGATAGAATTCTGTTGTATCTTTTGCACTAAAAATTGTTATTTTACTTCGTGCATCTACACTTTTCTCAATTTTCAGTACAGCATCTGGTTCATTAGCTAATATAAAATTAATTAAAAAAGATATAATCAATAGATACTTCATAAGTTCACCTTACTTTTATTTAGAGTTACCATATAGATTTTAGCAGGAAGCTTATAAAAATTATATTAAATAGTATAAATAATTGATATTTTTTTAATTTAATCTATCATAATTTTAAAAGCATCTAAGCAAAAAGCTTTTTTTTCTTTAAAGATTTTAATTCTAAATCAAGCTTTGTACTGAATTTCTCTCTTTTCTCTTTTAAGTCTTTTAAAAACTTAATGCGTCTTTCTATAAAATGGAAATATAGAAGTCCACTAATTACTGCTGCATATAGACACCATAAAGAGGTAAATCCATATGGTCTTAATAGATATATTAATATTAATCCTATTAAGTTCAAAAATCCGAATAGGGCTACAGCTATTGAATGACTTAGAATCAAAGCACCACAAGTTGTTAATATATAAATTGTAGCATCATAAATATTTGCAGTCCAAGGATTCTTATAATAAATCGTATTATTAACAACACTTACACTCGTAGGAACAGTTGCTAAACCGTACATAGTATAAATGGCTAAACCCAAACCTAATAAAGTAAGCATTCCTAAAAGTTTTTTTCTGAATCCATTTTTTTCTATTAACCAAATTGCAAGAGGAATCAAAAAAGGCAAAATACCCTGTGCATAATATATAAATATTCCTTCAGATATTTCTAAGGCACGATGGCGAATAAGTCCATCAATACCCAACCATACAAACCCCTCTACAAATTGATGAATAGCAAACAACAGAGGTAATGATGCAAAAACAACTTCATTAGGAGAACTAACTTTCCTTAGAGTTAAAATACCAACTGTACCAATTACACCAGACAAAACAAAATTTAAAACTGCAAAATAAATATCCATATTACTTTCCTCATATAATACTCTAACCTTTAGCTATAAATTCTACAATAATTTTATAAGGTTTAGGGTTATGGTGTGGTCCAAATCCAAAGCGTTTTAACTGCTCTAAATAAGATTTTAATGCATTATTAAATTCTGGATTTAAAGAACGAGATAAAATTTTATAGTCAAACATTCCACTAGCATAAACAGTTAATTCTACCCTAATCTTTTCTCCAACAAAATTATTTTGTGCAGGCCAACCCTTTAAAATATTTTGTATTTTAGCAAAATATGCATTTTCTATACCACTACTTTTATTTACTTTTTTGATAGATTTGCCACTTTTCCCAACTGGCTTATTCTCTGGTTTATCATCTTTAATACCACTTGGTAAATTTTTAAATAGAGATTTAGTATTTAATCTATCAGTTTTTCTTTTTTTTCTAGGTTTATTATGCTTTTTAACTATTTTCTTTTTGATATGCTTTTTTTCTATCTTTTTAACATTACGCACTTTTTTAGGAACTTTTGTTCTCTTTTTTCTGATTTTTTTATTACTCTTTTTATGTATATTAGAATGAGCAGGAGAGCCTAAAGAAACTTCTATAATATCACTCTTTTTAGCAGTGTAAAGCTTTGCTTTAGGCATAGAAGGTTTGTAATAAAGACTAAACATAAGTACAACAATCAATAAAAGATATATTGTAACAGCTATTACTATAGATTGTAATTTTAATTTATTCATTCTGTAATTAAAGATACTTTACTAAAACCAACATCTTTTAGGCTTTTTAAAAGTAAGGTAACACTACCATACTCTAACCTCTTATCTGCACGAATAAAGACAGTAGTATTTAGAGAGTATTGTTTGGAAATTAACATTAAGTTATCGTTAAATTCTGCTACATTCTTATACAAATCTTTACGCTTACCATTTAAATATAGAGATATACTTCTATCTTTTTGCATAACTATAGTAATTGTTGATTCTTTAGATACCTCTTTACTCTGTGTACCTTGTGGAAGCTCTATCTGCTCTTGATAAGTCATTGTAGGGGCTGTTACCATTAAGATAGACATTAAAACCAACATTACATCCACAAATGGAGTAATATTTAAATCTGGTTCGTCATCCCAGTTAAACTTCATGTTAATCCCTACTAATTAAAGTCTCTGCAGCTGACTCTAAAGTAGAGTTTAATTCGTAAACTTTTCGTTTTAAAAGTAAATTAAAAGCGTAAGCAAATATTGCAACAAAAATACCAACAGCAGTTGCAATTAGAGCTTCACTAATAGCAGGTGCAACAACACCTAAAGAAGCACTTTTTAAATTACCAAGTTTGCTAAAAGCCTCTAAAATACCAACAACAGTACCAAATAGACCTATAAAAGGAGCAGTAGAAGCAAAAATACTAAGTTGTGTTAATCCTTGCGTACTAACTCGTATAGTATCGCTAATTGCAGACTTTAAAGTCATATCTAGTTTACCACTAGAGCGATTAATATACCCATAAAGAATAGAATCAGGATTAGGGGTTTTATCTTCCGACTTATAAAGTGTAGCCAAAGATGCTTGCTCAACCTTTAAACGTCTATTTATTATTCTGTATCTGTAGATAAATATTGAAATTGTAGCTATAAAATATATTGAAAGGGTAGCAATAACTATAAAAGTTATTGAACTACTCTGGGATAGATAATCTGAAATACTCACTTGACTACTTCTTATATGATTCTATTTTACTAATTGCAGCTGCTGTTGCAGTATCACTACTTTGTGCACTTTTTAACAACTCTTTAGCTTTTTTTAAACTTTCACTAAGTTCACCATCTTCATCTGTAATTGCAACAGCACCGTCAACGATACAACTTATTTTATCTTCAGATACTTTCGCGTAACCACCATTAATTGCAACTACTATCTCTTTATTATCATCTGTAGTTGCAGAAATTACACCAGCATCCAAAAGGCTAACTAAAGATGCGTGACCTGGTAAAACACCAAACTCACCATCTTTACCGCACAAAGTTGCTACCTTAACGTCGCCATCGTATATAACACCCTGTGGTGTTACAATTTCGAGCTTAATAGTACTCATTGGGCTTCCTTTAGGCTAATTAAGCCTTAGCTTTTATTTTTTCTGCTTTTGCAATTGCTTCATCAATTCCAGCAACCATATAGAATGCAGCTTCTGGCATATGGTCATACTCACCATTTAAGATACCCTTGAAGCTTTTTATAGTGTCATCAAGTGTTACATAAACCCCTGGACTTCCTGTAAATACTTCTGCAACGTGGAATGGTTGAGAAAGGAATTTTTCAATCTTTCTTGCTCTCTCAACAGTATTTTTATCCTCTTCAGAAAGCTCATCCATACCAAGAATTGCAATAATATCTTGTAGGTCTTTGTACTTCTGTAAAATAGACTGTACACCACGAGCAACTTCGTAATGCTCCTCTCCAATAATTACAGGGTCTAGCATTCTAGAAGTAGAATCTAGTGGGTCAACCGCAGGGTAAATACCTTTCTCTGCAATACTTCTGTTAAGTACTGTAGTTGCATCTAAGTGAGCAAATACAGATGCAGGAGCTGGGTCAGTTAAGTCATCCGCTGGTACATATACTGCTTGAACAGAAGTAATAGAACCAGTTTTTGTAGATGTAATTCTCTCTTGTAATCTACCCATCTCACTTGCAAGTGTAGGTTGGTAACCAACAGCTGAAGGAATACGACCAAGAAGTGCAGACATCTCTGCACCAGATTGAGCAAATCTAAAGATGTTATCAATAAACATCAATACATCAAGACCTTTCTCATCACGGAAGTACTCAGCCATTGTAAGACCAGTTAATGCAATTCTGTTTCTTGCCCCTGGAGGTTCACTCATCTGACCATAGCACAGTGCAACTTTATCAAGTACATTCGACTCTTTCATCTCGTTATAAAGGTCGTTACCTTCTCTTGTTCTCTCACCAACACCAGCAAATACAGAGAAACCACTGTGTTTCATTGCAACATTGTTAATAAGCTCCATAATAATAACTGTTTTACCAACACCAGCACCACCAAATAGTCCAACTTTACCACCCTTTGCATATGGTGCTAAAAGGTCTACAACTTTAATACCAGTTTCAAAAATCTCAGTTTTTGTACTCTGCTCATCTAATGGTGGTGGAGTTCTATGGATTGACCACTTCTCTTTAGCTTCTAATGGCTCACCATTATCGATAGTTTCACCAATTACATTAAAGATTCTACCAAGAACCTCTTCACCAACTGGTACTTCAATAGGATGACCAGTAGCTTTAACTTCTTGTCCTCTTACTAAACCTTCACTCATATCCATAGCAATAGTTCTAACACGGCTATCGCCTAATTGAATTGCAACTTCTAATACAAGTCTTTTATCTTCTCCATCAACACTAATAGTAGTCTCTAGTGCTTCATTTAATTCTGGAAGGTAGTCGCCGAATTCTACATCAACAACTGGTCCCATTACTTGAATAACTTTACCTATCATTATCTCTCCCTTTCTTATTTCATCGACTCAACGCCGCTGATAATTTCAATTAATTCTGTCGTAATCGCCTCTTGTCTTGCTTTGTTATATGCAACAGTTAAAGTCTTAACCATCTCTTTAGCATTATTTGTTGCTGAATCCATAGCTTGCATTCTAGCTCCATGTTCTGCTGCTAAAGAGTCTATAAGTGCATAATACATAGTATATTCTAAATATCTGTTTATCAATGCTTCCATTAATGAATCATCATCTGGTTCCATCTCTAACTCAGAAGTAGATACACTTTTACTTGTAAAATCATCTGGATCAAGTGGTAAAATATTATTTACTCTAACCTCTTGAGTAATCATATTTACATATCCGTTATGCACGATAACAACTTTATCAGTTTCACCATTTAAGTAAGACTCTGTAACTTCTTTAATAAAGTCTGCTGCTTTATCGTAGCTTGGTGCAGAGCTTAAACCATCAATTTGGTTCTCCATCTCTCTTTGTTGGAACTTATAGTAAGCTACTGCTTTTTTACCAATAACTCTAAGTCTAACTTTAGCACCCTTGCTCTCGTAATCAGACATTATATTGCCAACCTCTTTAAGAGTTTGTGAGTTAAAACCACCACATAGACCCTTATCAGATGTTACAACAACAATATCTACAACTTTTGGCGACTTAACACTCTTAAAATATGGATGATCTAAATCTTCAGTAGATTTTGCTAAATTAGCAGAAATCTCTTCTATCATCTCTGTAATTTTAAGAGCATACGCTTTAGAAGCTTTAGCTACCTGCTCAGCTCTTTTAAGCTTTGCAGAAGAAACTAACTTCATAGCACGGGTAGTCTTTTGCGTACCCTTAACACTCTTAATTTTTCTCTGTATATCTTTTAAGCTAGCCATTATTCAGCCTTTTATGCAACAAATTGAGACTTGAAATCCTCAATCGCTGCTTTTAATTCCTCTTCTGTATCACTATCTAATTTCTGAGCAGTTCTAATAGCCTCAGGAATTTGTGGATATTTAGCATCTATAAATGTTAAGAACTCTCTTTCGAACTTAGTTACAGCTTCTACAGGAATATCATCTAAGTAACCTTTTACACCAGTATAGATACCGATTACTTGCTTCTCAATTGGTAATGGAGAGTATGGTGGTTGCTTAAGAAGCTCAACCATTCTTTGACCTCTCTCTAGTTGATTTCTACTAGACTCATCTAAATCACTTGCAAATTGAGCAAACGCTTGAAGCTCTCTAAATGATGCAAGGTCAAGTCTTAAAGTACCAGCAACTTGCTTAATAGCTTTAATTTGTGCAGCACCACCAACACGAGAAACTGATAAACCAACATTAATTGCAGGTCTAATACCAGAGTTAAATAGGTCAGTCTCTAGGAAGATTTGACCATCTGTAATAGAGATAACGTTAGTTGGGATATATGCAGATACATCTCCAGCTTGTGTCTCAATAATTGGGAATGCAGTAATTGAACCAGCACCTAACTCATCACTAAGTTTTGCAGCTCTCTCAAGTAGTCTTGAGTGTAGGTAGAATACATCACCTGGATAAGCTTCACGACCTGGAGGTCTTCTTAAAATTAATGACATCTCTCTATATGCAACTGCGTGCTTAGATAAGTCATCATAGAAAATTACTGCATGCTTAGAGTTATCTCTAAAGTATTCAGCCATAGTAACACCAGCATATGGAGCTAAGAATTGTAAAGCAGATGGGTCAGACGCACCAGCATTAACAATAATAGTATACTCCATTGCACCAGCTTCTTCTAACTTTTGAACTAAGCTAGCTACAGTAGATTGCTTTTGACCAATAGCAACATAAATACAAGTTACACCATTACCTTTTTGGTTAATGATTGTATCGATTGCTAAAGTTGTTTTACCAGTTTGTCTGTCACCAATAATAAGCTCTCTTTGTCCTCTACCAACTGGAACAAGTGCATCAATAGCTTTAATACCAGTTTGTAATGGCTCATGTACAGATTTTCTATCCATAATACCAGGAGCTTTCTCTTCAACAAATCTAGTCTCAGAAGATTCGATTGGACCTTTACCATCAATAGGTTCACCAAGTGGATTTACGATACGACCAACCATACCATCACCTACAGGGATTTTAAGTAGTTCGCCAAGTCTCTTAACGCTCATACCCTCACGGATAGTCTCGTATTGACCAAGAACAACGATACCAACACTTGACTCTTCAAGGTTAAGTACCATTCCCTTAATGCCATTTTCGAACTCTACCATCTCACCAGCCATAACATTGCTTAAGCCATATGCTCTTGCAATACCATCACCAATAGAGATAACTTTACCAACCTCATTAATATCTACTTGAATCTCAAAATTCTCAATTCTCTCTTTTATCAAAGAGCTAATCTCATCTGCTTGCAGTTTTGTTGCCACAAATTCTCCTTTCTGTAATCTAACTTATAGTGCTTTTTGAATATGCTCTAATAGGGCATTCTTAACACTTTGTTTCGAAAAGTTTAGCTCTAAACCTAAGTCGCTAACTTCCACCTTGATACCATCTAAATCGCTCTTTTGACTATTTAATTTAATTTTTGCACCACTGTAACTTTCAAGTTTTTTCTCTAGTTTTTCAACTAAAGTAGAGTCTAACTCTTCATTACTTTCAATCGTACCAGTAAAGTTATTATCTTTAATCATTATCTCTTTAGATAAGAGATTAGTTAATTCTGGAATCAAAGATAATCTACCCTTTTGAGCCATTAACTCTAAAAGTGCAGAAACTTTTTTATCTAACTTATCAGCGATAGGAGCGATTAAAGCTTCATACTTTTTATCGCTCTTAACAATAGGAGAGTTTAAAAACTCTTTTACCTCACTACTGCTAGTAATAGTCTCAGAAATAGCACTTAATTCTGCTAAAGTGTCATCTAACGATATGTCTTTTAATTCTAAAAGAGCTTTAGCATATTTTTTTGCAATTAAACTACTCATTATGCCACCTCTTTTGTTACTATATTTACAATTTTACTTGCATCTAAAGGTATATCACTAGAATGAATATTTTCATTTAGAACATTATGTGTTGTCTCTCTTACAACTTTTCTATGCTCAATTTCACATTTATCATTAAATACTTTTTCTAGAGTTAATACTTCTGCTTCAGCATGCTTTTTAATATTCTCTTTAATTAGAGTAATCTCATTTTTAGCATCTTCAACAATCTCATTTGCTTTAGATTTAGCTGTTTCTAATGCTTCTAAAGCTTTCGCTTTTTCATCTTTAGCAGCTTGACGCTTTGCCTCAATCTCTGCTAGCTTATTAGCAATAGAATCTGTTCTATCTTTTAAGAACTTCTTTAAAGGCTCTTTTAGAAGATAGACTAAAAGAACTACTAAAAGGATAAAGTTAAATAGTCTAGGTACAAAATCTGTAGATCTACCAGTTAACTCCATGTACTTTTGAGCAAATTCATTATCTCCACCACTAGCAAGCAATAAAGCAGGGATTGTCAATAACATAAACACTTTTGCATATCTATTCATTCACACATCCTTATAGCTGAGAAAATTTAGCTTTTAGAGCCTCTTTAAGTAGAGGGATTTCAGAAAGAATACTGTTTTTAACTTCTTCCTTCTCACTCTCTAACTTCTCTAAAAACTCATTGTAAGCTTTTTCTAGCTCGGCCTCTTTACTACTTATTAAGGTAGTAGCTTGACTATTAGCTTCTTCCATTGCACTCTGTTTAAGTGAAATAGCCTCTTGCTTAGCGCTGTTTAAAATCTCTTCAGCCTCTTGCTTTAAAGAACTAGCATCGCCGCTTAACGCTGCAGATTCATTAAGATCTTTAGCGATTGTTGCATCGCGTTGATCCATAAAGCTTATGAGTGGCTGATAGAGTGCTTTGTTCAAATAGACAATTAAGCCTAAAAACAGAAGCAAAACAATCAGCATCAACGACGGTATCAGTGTTAGCATTCGCCCTCCTGTAAAAATATGCGTAATATTAGCATTTTGCTTTTTAAAAGGTGGTTAATTTATTGGCATTTTTTAATGAAGGTTATAAAATCTATTAATTTTTCTTCTGTAGGTAGTAGAATCTCTACACTTCCCTTTTTTACTTTTGTTTCAAAAGGTAACAGTGCAAGGATTTTCGTAGCTTCATCTTTAGAAATTTTAAAACTACTCTCTTTTATACTTTTAGATATATCACTATTTTTATCTTTAGATTTAATCTTTTTAACTAAATTCTCACTCTCACGAACACTAAGCTTTTGACCTATTATTGTATCTATAATAATTTTCTGTTTATCGGTAGGAATATTTACTAAAATCTTAGCATGACCTTGTGAAATTCTGCCATCAATTAGTGCATCTTGAATATATACATCTAAATTTAATAATCTAAGTGTATTGGTGATTTGAGATCTACTCTTATGAACAATGTTAGATAATTCATCATGAGTAATATTATGAACATCAATTAACTCTTTGTATGAGTTTGCAAGCTCTATAGGATTTAAATTCTCTCTTTGAATATTCTCTATAAGAGCTAACTCTCTAAGTCTTAATTCATCTAACTCTACTTGTGCAATTATTGCTTTTATTGTCTCAAATTTTGCTAACTTAGAAGCTCTTAATCTTCTCTCTCCAGCAATAAGTATGTATCTATTTTCATGATGAATAACAACTATCGGTTGAAGTAGTCCGTGTTGTTTAATTGAATCAGATAGCTCTTGCAACTTTTCTGTATCAAAATGTTTTCTTGGCTGATAAGGGTTTGGTTCTATATCATCTATATCGATTTCGGCAATTACATCTTTAAGTTCACCCTCATCGACTGCTTCTGTATATTGACTCTCATAAGTTGAGCCAATTTCATCTAGTATATCCCCTAAACCTCTTCCTAATCCACTCTTTTTTGCCATCTATCTACTCTTTAATATTGCTGTAGCTAATGCTTTGTATGCCATAGAACCTTTTGATGAGTGTGCATATGTAACAACTGGCTCGCCAAAACTTGGGCTCTCTGCAATTTTTACATTTCTTGGTACTACTATATACTCTTTTTTAGCTTTGAAAAGTTTATCTTTAAAATGATACTCTAAATCTGCTAAAACTTGTTTAGATAGATTGTTCTGTCCTGAATACATTGTAGGTAAGAAACCTTTAATCTTTAACTTTGGATTTAAAGACTTTTTAATCAAACCAATAGTATTAAGTAACTGTGCAAGTCCTTCGAGTGCAAAGAATTCACATTGAATTGGTACTATAACAGAATCCGAAGCACTTAAAGCATTTATTGTAATTGGACCCAAAGCAGGTGGTGAATCTATAATTACATAGTTATAATTACCTTTAATTTTAGAAAGTTTCTCTTTTAAAATTAACTCTCTTTTTTTATTATTTTTATCATAAAATTCTCTCTCAATACCAACTAAACTAATACTTGATGGTGCTAAATCCAAGTTTTTTATTGAAGTATCCAGAACAATATCTTCTAAATCTTTATGCCCCATTAATACATGATAAATATTAAATTCGTAATCATTTCTTTTAAGTCCTAAGTTGGTACTAGCATTAGATTGTGGGTCGGCATCTATTAGTAGAACTTTTTTACCTTTTCTAGCTAGAGATGCGGCTAAATTAACAGCTGTTGTTGTTTTACCTACGCCACCTTTTTGGTTGGCTATACTTATTACTTCACTCATCTTAAGCTATATATCCTTTCATTATCTACTATTAGTGCACCGTCGTTACTTAATGTTGCACTTTTTATGGCTATTTTTCTACCTTTTATGGTAGTTGAAAACTCATTATTATTTTTAAATTCTATCCTATATTTACTAAAAACTTCCTGCCATTTTTCTCTTTTTTTTAATAGCATAAAATATGAATTCAACACTTCTTTAACATTTTTTTTAATATTACAATAAGCAAAATTGTTTTCTCTTTTTACTAAATTTATACCTATTCCTACAATATAGTACCCTTTTATCAATTGAGTAATAACTCCTCCGCATTTTTTGTTTTTTATATAGATATCATTTGGCCATTTTAGCCAACAATTTTGTGTCAAATTATTAAGTATCTCTTTCATTAAAAAAGCAAAATATATTGATGCTGAACTTATGGGTAAATCGTCAGGTGCATCTTCTTTTTTTATAGCAAATGAGAAGAGCAAATCCCCATCTTTAGCCTGCCAGCTGTTATTTCTACTACCTACTCCAGCTGTCTGTTTTTTTGCTACTATTGCAGTATTGGAGTTGATTTTTCCTTCTCTTACCAATTCTACCAATTTTTTTTGTGTAGAATCTAAACACTCATAGTAAATTATCTCCAACTTTTAACCTTTTACCCATAATATACGCTTTTGCACTCATCTTTGCTTTAGATGCTGGCTGCAAACCTTCTACTTTTATGCTACCAACTTTGCAAGCAAAAACTACTGATTCATCTTCTATAGCCAAAATTTCACCTGCACTATTTTGACTACTACTATCAAGCAACTCTACACCGTATAGTTTCATTCCTCCCTCTACAAAAATACCAGGCCAGCCAAAATAGCCACAATATTTTCTATAAAGCTCTAAAGCAGAATCAAAATTTACCAAACCATCCTGCTTTTTAATCTTTTTACATTTACTACTTAGTGCTCCTAGTTGAGGAATAGGAGCCAAATTTTCAAACTCTTTAACAACATCTATTGTTAAATCTGCTGCTAATTCACTAAGTTGTTGCATCATTAAATCAAGCGTTGGAGCTTGTGAAGTTTTTATATATTTAAATCCAAGCATATCACCAGTATCTAACCCAACATCCATAAGCATTGCAGTAACGCCACTATACTCATCCCCATTTAAAATAGCTTGCTGAATTGGAGAAGCACCTCTATACTTCGGTAGTATCGATGCATGTAAGTTAATACAAGGTGCAATATCTAGCACACTTTTAGGTAATAGCTGCCCATATGCTGCAACAGTTATCAAATCTGCACCTATAGCTTCTATTTTTTTTACAATCTCTTCATCTTTTAAACTCTCTGGCTGAAGCACCTCTATGCCGTTATCTTGTGCAGTCATTTTAACGGGAGGTGCTGTTAAAATTTTTTTTCTACCAACCGGTCTATCTGGCTGAGTTAAAACTAAAGCTACCTCTATTTCACTATCATCTATCAATCTCTTTAAAATCACATCTGCATAAGCAGGTGTCCCCATAAATATAACTTTTTTCATACACTCCCCATCAACTTCAAACTTCAAACTATAAACTCTTCTCTTCTAAAAATAGTTCCACCAACATGCTTACCCTCTATAAGGTAAGAGTAGGCATCTTTTAAATCAAATCCACTTGCTAAAAACATCTCTCTACCACGCTCTAGCAAAAAATTGGCAGCTTGAAGCTTTGTTACAATACCGCCAGTTGCAAACTCATTGTTAGGTGTAGCACAATCTTGTAATTCACTCTCGCTTAAACTATTTACAATAGCTCTTACCTTTGCATCTCTGTCTATATGTGGGTCGCTTGTATAGTAAGCATCAATATCCGATAAAATTGCCAAAACATCAGCATCGAAATAGAATGCCACATGGGCAGATAGTCTATCGTTATCTCCAAATAGCAACTCTTCGGTAGCTGTAACATCATTTTCGTTTACAATAGGTATAACCTTTTGCTCTAAAAGTGTATCTATCGCTCTTTTTGCATGGCGAGTAACTCTGCGAGAGTCAAAATCATCAGCTGTCAAAAGCACTTGTGCCGTTAAAATATTAAACTTAGCAAAAGCATTTTGATACTCTTTTAAAAGATATGGTTGCCCAATAGCTGCTAATGCCTGCTTCTGCTCTACACTATTTCTATCTAATTTTATCTGTGTATATCCAGCTGCAACAGCACCTGAGCTTACAAGTATAACCTCTTTTTCACTCTCGTGCATTTTTGCTATAAACTCTACTAAAGCTTCCAATCTATCTGTAGCAATCTCTCCATCTTCTGTTAATACATGCGAGCCAACTTTTATAACAACTCTCTTCATACTCAAGCTTAACTCTCCTCTTTCTCTTGCGAACTCTTAACTAAATTAAATAGCAAATACTTCAATGGGTCTAAATTTATTCTAGCCACAGATGAAATTGGCAACACAAATACAGGTTTAGAAAAATCCAACTCTTCCCAATCCTCTTTTTGTTGAACGAACGAGTGAATATTTTCATCTGCTCCATACTTTTTAGCTTCATTATTTGCACTCAAAGATATAGCCTCTAAAAATTCATCTATTTTACTATTTAACTCATCAGTAGGCAAGGCATCTATCTTTGTAATTGCAATAGCAAAGGCTCTTTGGCTAAGTTTTTGGGAGTATTTTAAAATCTCCTCTTTCAAAGCCTCTAACTGATAAACCATCTCTCTATAATTTGTTGCATCTATCATAAATAGTATCGTCTTTGTTCGCTCAATATGGCGTAAAAAATCTAAGCCCAAACCTCTACCATCACTAGCACCCTCTATAATTCCAGGAATATCTGCCATCATAAACGACTCATACTCATTTATCTGCACAACTCCAAGCTTTGGAGAAAGTGTTGTAAATTCATAATTTGCAATCTCTGGTCTAGCATTCGAAAGTGATGATATAAGAGTAGATTTACCAACATTAGGAAACCCAACCAAACCAACATCTGCAATAGATTTAAGCTCTAGCCTAATAGCTGCACTCTCCCCAGGCAATCCGGGTTGTGCATAAGTTGGTCGCTGATTTGTAGGACCTTTAAAATGGGTATTACCCAAACCGCCCTTACCACCTTTTAAAAACTCTACCACTGCTCCATTCTCTGTTAAATCCAGCAAAACTTCGCCACTCTCTACATCTATAACTTGCGTTCCAGGAGGCACTGTTAAGGTTAAACTCTCGCCACTCTTTCCACTTCGTTTTCTACCCTCTCCAGGGCGTCCATTTTGGGCTTTCATTATTCTTTTGCCACGATAAAAAGATAGCGTATCAGTATTGGCATCTACTTTAAAAAAAACAGAACCACCACGACCACCATCGCCTCCATCTGGTCCACCCTTGGTAACAAATTTTTCGGTATGAAACGAAACACAACCCGCTCCACCTTTTCCTGAGCTAACAGTAAGCTCGACTTTATCAATAAACATTATATGGTACCTTTAAAATTAATTAAGAAATTATACCTAATATTTGATTTACTCTGGTATTAAACTATAAATTTCATATAGTTATTTTTTTATAAATTCTACTTTTTGCTAGGTATAATAGTATTGCATAAATATATAATTTTAGGAATAATGAATGAATAATATAGATAACACAATCGAAAATATCGGACATAAAATTAAGTATTATAGAAATTTAAATAAGATATCATTATCTAAGTTGGCAAAAGAGGCAAATATTTCAAAATCTACTCTCTTTGGCTTAGAAGAGGGGCGTTCTAACCCCACAATATCTACCTTAATTAATATTTCGAAGACGCTCAACATAAAACTAACTGAACTAATTGGTAGTGGAGAGAATAGCAATTCTGTTACCCTCTCTCCAATTAGTGAGAATAATAAATATGCATACAAACTATCACTTTTAGCAAATCAAACTTTTTGTCTAGATGAAAATTTGTATAGCAATGTAAAAATAACAATTTTAAATGGAGAATTACTATATATAGATAAAGGTATAACCATTTCCAAAAATAAAACTATTACACTAAAGCATAATGCTAACTTAAAAGCTCAAAATGAGGGTGCAACAGCAATTATTTATATCACAAAAAATAACTATTCTAATTATATAGAAGAGGATTTATTTATAGATAAAGCTACAACTATCAAATTAGAAGCCCTTGAAAAAATGGCACATTATAGCAAAATATCAAGAGCTATATGCAACTCTATATATCCTGTAGAACAGCCATCAAAAGTAGAAAATGTACAAATTTTAGAAGTAGTAGAGGGAAAAGAGTTACACTATTATTTTTTATCTACACTATTAGGATTAAATGCTGGAGTAAGCTCTATTCTGAATCAACTAGAGTTAAAGCCTACAAAGAAAATAGAAGATATTTTAACCTTTATAAAAAAAGCAAGCACACAAGAGATGCTAATTAATAGCGATTTTCAAAATATTCCAAGAAATCTATTAGAATCTTTAGTAAATGAGTTAAAAAAATTAATTACTGCAAAATATAATTACTGCAAAATATTAGAAAATAGCTCTAAATTAAATACACTAGAGTGCCAAAGTGGTACATATATATTAATTATAGATGAATTAATAAACAGTATAGATCATGCACAAAATTTAATAAATAGCACAATCTTAATAGATATCTACAGAGTAGTAGAGTTACTAATCCCATTAAAAGAGCAAGAGTTAACAAGCGAAGAGTTAGAATTTTACTTAAAACTTAGAGAAAATATAATTAAAGCCTTATATTTTGCTAAAAACAATCACATAAGTTTAGCTATTAAACATATAAAACAGATAATTAATATAACAAAAATTATACCTTCACACAACGCTATGCAATTGTACATAGAAGCATTAGATTTAGCACAAAATATAGTTTTTAATAAAGAGAATCTAAAAACATACGCTACAAAGATAACGCTCGAGCAAAAAATAGCTGATCTTAATTTAGAAGTAATAGCAAAAGCTAATCTACATCCAAGTATAGACAGCAGTGGTAAATATATATATCTGCTAAAGTGTAATTAAGTTACTAGCTATACATAATATTATTAGAGATGTCCTTCAACTAAAAAATAATAAACAAATTAAGTTAATGGATAGATAGTTGTGCAGTAAAATTACTGCACATTATAGATGTATTGTTAAAATTAATCTTTTACTTCGTACTGCTCTCTACCCATTTCATAAAGATCATTTCCATATGTATCGTTGATTACTGTTACAGGGAAATCTTCTACCTCTATTCTTCTTACTGCTTCTGGTCCTAACTCTGGGTATGCTATTACCTCTGCTGATTTAATTTTTTTACCTAGAAGGGCACCTGCTCCACCTGTTGCACCAAAGTAGATACCACTATACTCAACACAAGCATCTTTAACAGCTTGGTTTCTTTTACCTTTACCAATCATCCCCTTAGAGCCATTCTTTAGCATTGTTGGAGAGTAGCTATCCATTCTGTAGCTTGTAGTTGGTCCTGCACTTCCTATTGGGTCGCCTGGTTTTGGTGGTGTTGGTCCTACGAAGTAGATTACACTACCTTCTAAATCAAAAGGCAACTCTTTGCCAGCTTCTATTAAATCAACAAGTCTTTTGTGTGCTGCATCTCTAGCTGTGTAGATAACTCCGCTTAAGTTTACAACATCTCCAGCTTTAAGTTTTCTTGTATCCTCTTCTGTTAATGGTGTAGTTAAATTATAAGTAGCCATCTTCTCTCCTTATATAGTTATATGTGTATGTCTTGAACTATGGCACTGAACATTTACAGATACAGGCAAGCTAGCTATATGGCAAGGGTTAGACTCTATATGAACAGCGAGAGCAGTTTTAGTTCCACCCATTCCCATTGCACCAATACCTAATTTATTAATTTCATCAAGCATAATCTTCTCTAACTCTCCCATCTCTGGGTCTTCATTCTCTGTACCTAAATCTCTAAATAGTGCATGCTTAGAGCTAATACAAGCCTTCTCAAATGTTCCACCAATTCCAACACCTACTGTTATTGGAGGGCAAGGGTTTCCGCCAGCATCGCTGATTACCTCTTTTACAAATTCTATAACACCCTCTTTTCCAGCAGCTGGTGGAAAAACTTTAGCACGAGATACATTCTCAGAACCGCCACCTTTTGCAGCATACTCAATATCGATTTTATCACCCTTTACAATATCTAAATGGATAATAGCAGGCAGGTTATAGCCAAGCTTATCTTTTAAGTTAGCACGGCTAAATGGCTCACAAGTAGAAGCTCTTAAATAAGCCTCTTCATAACCTTTTGCTGTACCTTCATTAATTGCATCTTTAAGCAAACCGCCCTTTATCTTAACATCTTCACCAATTTTTACAAAAAATACCGCTAAACCAGTATCTTGACATAGTGGTCTTTTCTCATTTCTTGCAATATCTGCATTCTCTAGCAGTTGGCGAATTACCTCTTTACTCACAGGAGATTTCTCTTTTTCCATAGCCTCTTTAAGTGCATCGTATGTATCTTCTGGTAAGTTTGTTGCTGTTGTAATAATCATATTTTTAACAGCATCTACAACTTCGCTATATTTTATCTCTCTCATTTTGCCTCCTAATTAAAAAATTTATTCTTTTTAAGAACATCTATCATCTCTTTAACAGTATTAACACTATATGCAAACTGTTTACTCTGTTTCTCACTTAGTGTCATCTCAAAAAGCTTCTCTACACCATTAGCACCAAGTGCTACCGGAACACCAGATACAACATCTTCGTAGCCATAGTGTCCATCTAAATATACAGCACATGGGTGAATCTGCTTAGTATCTTTTAAAATTGCCTCTACCATTAAAGCAGTAGCTTTTGCTGGTGCATAATAAGCCGAACCTGTCTTTAAATACCCAACAATCTCTGCCCCTCCATGCTTTGTTCTCTCCACAATCTCATCTATCTCTTCATCTGTTAATACATCTGTTAATGGCACACCCGCAACTGTAGAAAATTTAGGTAGTGGAACCATAGAGTCACCATGGCCACCCATTACACTTGCTCTAATCTGCCCTGCTCCATAACCTATTTTTTCATAAATAAAGTGTGCCATTCTTGCACTATCTAAAATTCCAGCCATTCCTATAACTCTTTCTTTAGGAAAGCCAGACTCTCTTAGAGCAACATATGTCATAACATCTAGTGGATTAGATACCATTATAATTATAGAATCTGGTGCATAAGTCTTAACATCTTGAATTACCTCTTTAGTAATCTCTGCATTAATCATTAGCAAATCATCTCTACTCATTCCAGGTTTTCTAGGACTTCCTGCTGTAATTACAACAACATCGCTATTTTTCATATCGCTAGCTTCATGTGCTACTTTTACAACTGTATGCATTCTAGCAACATTGGCAGCTTGGCTCATATCTAAAGCTTTACCCATAGAGATGTCTGAATTTCTATCTCTTAGCATTATCTCGTGGCAAACACCTCTCATCGCTAACGAGTAAGCAACAGTTGCCCCAACATTTCCAGCACCAATGATGGTAACTTTTTTACCTCTTTTTTTCTCCATTTATGCTCCTTGGTTTACGCCCACATTAGGCTTTTTACCAAATAGTTGCAAAACACAATTAAAAACTATCATCTTAACTCTTAATTGTATTTTATGCCTTGCCATAACTATTTGGTTAGTATTACAACTTATTATATCTAGCAGTTAATACGCCAAGCCTTAATTTGGCTTGCGTATTAAGTTTTAATTTTCTTAAGATTTCGAAACTATACAGTTAGTATCTTATATAGCATCAATAATTGCATTTAAAGTAGCCGAAGGTCTCATTGCTGCTTCTGCTTTTACTTCATCTAGTTTGTAGTATCCGCCAATATCAGCTGCTTTACCCTCTACAGCTAATAACTCTTCTAAAATTTTAGCTTCGTTATCTGCTAATGCTTTTGCAACTGGTGCAAATTTCTCTACTAACTCTTTATCTTCGCTGTTTGCTAAAGCCTCTGCCCAGTATCTTGCCACCCAGTAGTGGCTAGCTTTGTTATCTGGCTCTCCAGCTTTTCTGCTTGGTGCTTTATCGTTACCTAAATAATTTTCATTTGCTCTATCTAAAGCTTTTACCATCTCTTCGATTTTAGCATCTTTGTTTTTATATGCTTCCATTCTTAAAGACTCAGCTAATGCCAAAAATTCTCCTAAAGAATCCCATCTTAAATGACCTTCTTTTAAGAATTGGTCAACATGCTTAGGAGCAGACCCACCAGCACCAGTTTCAAACAATCCACCACCAGCTAATAGAGGAACAATAGATAACATCTTAGCAGATGTACCAAGCTCTAAAATTGGGAAAAGGTCTGTTAAGTAATCTCTTAAAACATTTCCTGTTACAGAGATTGTATCTTCACCAGCTCTTACTCTCTTTAAAGAGTACGCCATCGCAGCTTGAGGCTCTTTTATTAAAATTTCTAAACCTTCAGTATCATACTCTTTTAAGTACTCGTTTACTTTTTTAATCATATTTGCATCGTGAGCTCTGTTTTCATCTAACCAGAATACCGCCGGAACACCCTCGATTCTAGCTCTCTCAACTGCTAATCTTACCCAGTCTCTAATTGGAATATCTTTAGCTCTACTCATTCTCCAAATATCACCTTTTTCTACATCGAAGCTCATAAGCTCTGTACCATCTTCAGCAGTTACTGTTAATTTGCCATCTTCTGCCATCTCAAATGTAGTTGGGTGAGAACCATACTCTTCTGCTTTTTGTGCCATTAAACCAACATTTGATACACTACCCATAGTAGTTACATCAAACTGTCCATTTCTTTTACAATCTTCAATAATCTCTTTATAGAAAGTTGCATAAGTTCTATCAGGAATTACAGCAACACACTCTACAGCGTCGCCATTTCTATTCCACTGCTTACCACCCTCTCTTACAACAACAGGCATAGAAGCATCGATAATTACATCGTTAGATGCGTGTAGGTTTGTTACACCCCTATCGCTATCTACCATTGCAATCTCTGGAGCATCACTCTCTACAACAGCTTTAAATGCAGCTAAAATTTCAGCCTCTTTTTCATGACCTTTTAACTTCTTCTCGATATCGTTAAGTCCTAAATTTGGGTTTACTCCAAGCTCGGCAAATGTATCTGCATACTTTTCAAACACATCTTTAAAGAAAATCTCAACAGCATGACCAAACATAATTGGGTCAGATACTTTCATCATAGTAGCTTTAAGGTGAATAGACCATAAAACGCCATTAGCTTTTGCATCTTCTATAGATTTAGCCAAGAACTTTCTTAACGCTTTAGCCGACATATATGTTCCGTCTAAAATCTCACCCTCTAATGCATCGATAGTAGTTAACTCTTTACCGTTAAATGCAATAGTTACCTTTTGAGCCTTATCCATAGTAACAGCTTTTTCATTTCCGTAAAAATCGCCCTCTTCCATATGGTCAACATAAGCTTTGCAATCATCAGCAAAAGGCTTTAATCTATGTGGATGCTCTTGTGCATACTTCTTAACAGCTTTAGCAGCTCTTCTGTCTGAGTTACCCTCTCTAAGTACCGGGTTTACCGCACTACCTAAACAAGTGTTATACTTAGCTCTAACAGCTTTTTCCTCTTCTGTTTCAGGATTTTCAGGAAAGTTAGGAATATCATAACCCTTCTCTTGAAGCTCAACAATACACTCTTTAAGTTGCCCTACAGATGCAGAGATATTTGGTAATTTAATAATATTACCCTCTGGCTTATGAACCAATTCACCAAGTTTTGCTAAGTTATCTTCTGCTAAATCAAATGCAGCTAATACTCTACCTGCTAATGAAATATCTGATTGTACTACATCTACTCCTGCTTCTTTTGCAAACTTCTCTACTATTGGAAATAGTGAATATGTTGCTAACGCCGGAGCCTCATCGATTTTGCTCCATACTATTGTTGGTTGAGACATTTAAGTTCCTCCATCTTTTTTTATTTAATAGACACAGTTTAACAATTAATCACTCAATCCAGACTTTAAGCCCAATTAATTTTAAAATTAAGCATTACTAATGTTTCAATATGACACAAATAATATACAAAGAGTTTTAAGTGGAGTGTATAGTTTCAAAAAAGTGCTAGTTTAGATGGGTAAAAATGTTACAGATAAAATGATAATTCTATAACTAATTCATAACATAATGTTTATAATACAAATAGAATTAAAATTATTCTCAACCGTAGGGTGCAGTGCCTCACCGCACCTTTTTAATTCAAAGCCAATGCTAAATATTAGACGCATAAATAGAACTTAGAGAAGAGTTTACTTCTCTAATACCATAGCAATACAGTCTATCTCTACCTTTACATTAAGTGGTAGGGTTTTAACAGCAACCGTACTTCTTGCAGGTTTATGGTCGCTAAAGTACTTTGCGTAAACTTCGTTTACTGCTTTAAAGTCATCCATATCGCTTAGGAAAATAGTAGTTTTAATTACACTGCTTAAGTTCGCTCCTGCCTCTTTAAGTACTTCACTTAAATTCTTTAAAACTTGCTCGCACTGCCCTACTACATCGTCGCATACAATTTCGCCATCAGGGCTTAATGCAATCTGTCCAGATGTAAATACCATTCCATTTGCAACCATAGCTTGAGAGTATGGTCCAATCGCTTGTGGTGCTTTGTTTGTTGATACTACTTTCATAAAATCTCCTTAATTTTCATCATTTTCATAGAATACATAACTTGTTGAGTAGTCAGAGAATTCAAAGTAAACCTTTTTCTCTCCTCTATCTCTTTTATAGTTAAAGTTTTTATCATCATATCCATAACCATATCTATATGGACGTGGTTTATGGTCATTAGTTCCATAAGCAGTTGAAAGTTTATCTATTTTAATAAATCTTTTAACTAATTTGTTCCCTGCATAAATATCTAAAACACCATCTGTTCCTGTCCAATTTTGAATAGAACGGCTAATTGTATTTTGTGTCTCTTGCGTACAGCCTACAAAAAATGCAGATGCTACAACACTCAATATTAGTAATTTTCTCATTTTTCTTCCTTTGGTAGCTTGAACTTCTTAATCTCAAATTCTCCACTATCATTATAGTATAAATAGTAAAAAATATCGCTTGCAACTTTTAAATTAGCAAGATAACGCAAAGCTAAATTTGCCTCGAAAGATGCAATTTGCATAACCATTGGAGCAGTAATACCTTTTGGCTCTACCTCTTTTGTTGCAAACATATTAAAGCTAGCCTCTTTAAATAGGCACGCTTGCCCATTAAACTCCTCTACACTTCCGTAAATCCAAGCAATATTATGCTCTTTTGCAAAAGCGTTTATATGCTCTCGCACAAATAGATTATCGGTTGCATCTATTACTAAATCGTACTCTCGATTCTCTTTTATAAACTCTTCAAAACTTACACAAAAAGCTGTTGCTTTAACGCCACTAGCTCTTTTATTTACTCTATCCACTGCAACTTCAGCCTTAAACTTACCGACATCATCGCCATTGAACAAAACTTGTCTGTGAATATTGTGAATCTCTACTCTATCAAAATCTACAATATCTAAAACGCCAACTCCACTACCACTAAGAGCCAAAGCAACAGAGCAACCAAGCCCACCACTTCCAACTATTAACACTCGTTTAGTAGCCAAATCCTTCTGAGTCTCTTCGCCCCAAAGCATAATTTGGCGATTGTAGTAACCATTCATTACAGCTCTCCCCTCTTTTTAAGCTGAGCCATAAAGCCCCAACCTCTTCGGCTCTCACTTAGCTCTGCTTTAGATATTGGCTCGATTAACATAGACTCTCTATCTTCGAGCTTCATATCAATATCGCCATCTGGATTTACCAGCATAGAGTCGCCATAAAAGCTCCATCTTGTATCTTCCTCTAAAAAGTCACCTACCCTATTTGCACGCAAAATGTAGCAATTATTCACAAATGCCCTAGTGCAAATAAGCTCTCTCCAGCGATATTTAGAGCTAAAAGTAGATACAGTTGGCAAGAGTACCAAATCTACCCTTTTTCGCTGAATCGACTCCCAAAACTTATCGAAATGTATCTCAAAACCTGCCATTATCGCTATTTTAAACCCCTCTATATTAAAAACAGTCGGCTCTTTTAAAGTAGTTATAGGGTTGGCAAAAAATACCTCTTCATTCCAGTGTGGGTAGTTTATTAAAATCTGTTGCGTATAGTAACTTGTAGATTTAGGAGAAATCTTAACAATCTTTTTATAGTACTTATCGCCCTTTATCTCAACAATAGGGGCAACTAGCGTAATATCGTACTCTTGGCTAAGTCTTTTTAGTGTCTCTATATGCGAAGCTGTCTGTTTCTTTACCATACTCTTTGGCATATCTATAAGCTCTTTAAAAAAGTGGTTTAAAACATACTCGCCAAATAGTAAAAGCTTGCAGTTACGCTCTTTAGCCTTTTTTAAATAAAACTCTAAACGAGTTGCATTCATACCCAAAGTTGGCAGTTGCAACACACCTACCATAAGCTCTTTCAAGACTCAACTCCGCTAATATTTTTATTTATCTCTTCGACCTTTAGTTTCGCCTCTTCAAGCATTTTTTGAGCCTCTTTAATACTCTCTAAACCCTCTTTATAAATCTTTATACTCTCTTCTAATGTAATCTCTGGGTTCATTAATTTATCTATTAACTCTTTACTCTTCTCTAACTTCTCTTCAAAATTCACTTTAAAACCCCTTTTATTATATGCTCGAACTTATCTAGCTCTACTAAAAATGCATCGTGCCCATAGTCGCTATCTATCTCTGTGTAGCTATGTTGCTGATTGTTTCGTTTTAACATTTTAGCCAAATGTGCCATCTCCTCTGGAAAGAATAACATATCTCCCTTAAAACTAATCAGGTGAACATATGCCTTTATTCTGCTAATAGCATCATGCAAAGACTCATACCCACGAGAGAGATTAAAGGTATTAATAGCCTTTACAATATAGAGGTAACTTAGAGGGTCAAATATTTTAGCAAAATTGCTAGTATTATACTCCATATATCGCTCTACTTCATAGCGACCAAATAGCTCAAACAGCCCATCGGTCGGTACATAGTTTCTAGCAAATTTTTCATCCATAGAGTGTGGCGAAAGGTACGATATATGCCCAGCAATTCTACCAATAGCCAAGCCATCGCACCCATGCTCTTTAAAGTCATCTTTACCATAATTGCCATTTTTAAAACGAGGGTCTCGCCGTATAGCCTCTACCGCCACTTTATTAAATGCAATAGTCCAAGGACGCGTAGCGTAAGTAGTTGCAAGTGCAATAACACTCTTTGCAATATTTGGGTAATCCACCGCAAACTGCAACGCTTGCATACCACCCATAGAGCCACCAACAATAGCTTCTAACTTATGAATACCAAGAGACGATAGCAGATGCATCTGAGCCTTAACCATATCTTTAATAGTAACAACCGGAAACTTCAATCTATAAGGCTCGTTAGACGGATACTGCCCACTCATAGGCCCCGTACTACCAAAACAAGAGCCAATAACATTAGAGCTAATTACAAAATATTTACTCGTATCGATAGCCTTACCATCCCCAATAAGACCATCCCACCAACCAGCCTTTCTATCGCCCTCATACTTCCCAGCAGCATGGTGCGACCCACTCAGAGCATGGCAAATCAACACTACATTATCTTTAGCATCATTTAACTTACCATAAGTCTCATAAACAATATCATAAGGCTCTAAAATCCGCCCACTCTCCAAATAAAGTGGCGAAGTAAAATGGGCTCTCTTGGTCTCTATATTCATACACTCTTTTCTTTAAAAATTTTTGTTATTTTATCTTAATTTATATAAAGAGCTACAATAAACCCGAATTATGTATTAGAGATTAACAATCTTTAACAAATCATTTGGCTATGGGCATTTACAAAAATCCATCATTTAACCTAAGGGTTAAACTCAATATTTTTGCAAGCACCCATAACCAAAGCATTTGCTAAATATTTGTCAATTCTAATACATAATTCGGGTTAAAGCTATTGGTAGATTCCGTGTTAAAAGAAGCTGAAAAAAAGCATATTTACACAAAATCATCTATTTATATTTTAGCTGTTAAAGGCTTATACTCTTCCATGCTTTTAAAAATAGAGAAAGCCAATAAAATAAGC